>Ga0193752_1000744_pt1 | contig 29670 bp, 23 predicted proteins | sample H1c1metaG_FD_144924 | JGI IMG/M metagenome (GOLD analysis project Ga0193752, IMG submission 144924) | Soil microbial communities from a riparian zone of the East river system, Colorado, United States - H1c1 | ecosystem: Environmental > Terrestrial > Soil > Riparian zone | place: USA: East River...
ATCTTGAACCTGGCGATCAACGCGCGGGACGCGATGCCGAGAGGCGGCGTGCTGATGCTCGAGACGTGCGACGCGCCTGCTGCACCCGCTTCGAGCACGCTAGCGGCTTCCGAGTACGTCGAGCTCACGGTGCGCGACACGGGCACCGGCATCTCGGAAGACATTCTGCCGCGCATTTTCGAGCCGTTCTTTACGACGAAAGAGCCCGGCCGTGGCACCGGCCTCGGATTGTCGACGGTCGAAGGGATCGTGCTGCAGAGTGGCGGATCGATCTCGGTCGAGAGCAAGGTCGGTGCAGGAACTGCGTTCAAGATCGTGCTGCCGCGCGGCGACGTGGTGCCGAAACCCGCGCCAGCTCGAATCCCAGTGCCGCTCGCGAGTGGCCTTAATCTCGAGACCGTGCTCGTCGTCGACGACGACGCGAGCGTATGTGACATGATCGCGAATGTGCTTCGGCTGCGGGGCTACACCGTACTCACGGCGAACCACGGCCGAGAGGCCCTCGAGGTCGCGGCGCGTCACGACGGCCCAGTGCATCTGCTCGTCACCGACCTCGTGATGCCCGAGCAGTCCGGCACGGAGCTCGCTGAGGTCTTGCGCGAGCGTCATTCCAAGCTGCGGGTGCTGTACGTCTCGGGCTACACGAGCGATCCGAAACTACTGGCAAACGAGCTGGGTCCTGCGACGTTCTTCTTGGCGAAGCCGTTCGTCCCGAGCGAGCTGACGCGAATCGTGTGCTCGATCCTCGAAGCGCCGGCCCAGGCCGAGCTGACTGCTTAGTGGCTGGCGTCGTCGTGAGCGAACTTCTCGTAGAGCGCCTTCGTGAAGTTGTTCCGCAACGTGTAGTAGCCCGGTAGTTCCTGCAGGCTCTCGCGCGTCCGCGGCCGCGGAAACGGCACATCGAAGATCTCGCCGATCGTGGCAGCTGGACCGTTTGTCATCAAGACGATCCGATCTGACAGTAAGATCGCCTCGTCGATATCGTGTGTCACCATTAGACCAGTCGTCTGCGAACGCGCCCAGATCTGTAAGAGCTCGTCCTGCATCTCTTCGCGCGTGATCGCATCGAGCGCGCCGAACGGTTCGTCCAAGAGGAGGATCTGCGGCTCCATCGCGAGCGCTCGCGCGATCGACACGCGCTGCCGCATGCCGCCGGACAGCTCCGTCGGATACTTGTCGAGCGCGTGACTCAACCCGACCAGATCGAGGTAGTTGCGCGCGCGTTCTTCGCGCTTCGCTTTCGGTTGATTGCTGAACAAGAGCCGCCCAGAAAATGTGCTGCGCGCCGAGTCGATCGCGAACAGCACGTTGTCGAGTACGGTCAGCCAGGGCAACAGCGAATAGTTCTGGAACACGACCATGCGATCGGGCCCAGGCTCGCGACGCTCTTTGCCATCCACGATCACCGCACCGCGCGTCGCCTGGCTCAAGCCTGCGACCATGTTGAGCACGGTCGACTTGCCGCACCCCGAGTGCCCCATGATCGACACGAACTCTCCGGCGGGGACCTTCAGGAATACGCCCTGCACGGCGAGGTACTCGCCCTCCGCGGCGGGGTACGCCTTCGTGAGGTCGCTCAACTCGAGCATGAACTTGCTCATCACGCGGGCCTTTCAATGCGGCGGAGGTTCAAGCGGCGACCACCTTGCCGGACTGCGTCGGACTCGATGGAACCGGCTCCGAATGCCGCGTCACGTCGATCGCGATGTCGCGGCGAATCTCGAGAGAGTTCAGGTATTCGAACGGATCGCTCGGATCGAACGGCTGACTTTGAGCGGACATCCGAATGATCGAGCGGTCTTGCTCGCCAATCTCGATGCCGCTCTCCGCGGCAGCCGCACGCAACACGGTCTCGTCGTAGACGCGGCTGACGAGCGCTTCCGCTTGCTCCGGAAACGCGACCATGCCCCAACGCGCCATCTGCGCGAGGATCCACAGCATCTCGTTCGTGCGGCTCAGGTTCGCGCCAGCCTTCGAAAACACGAGTAAGTCCGACAGCGTCTCGACGCGGCCTGCGCCGTAGTCGAACGGGCCGCCGAGCGCAGCTTTGAAGTCCTCGACACTGCCGCCGACGTATTCCGGCCGCGCCATCAGTTCGGGCAGACGCGTCTTGCGGTACTCCTCGTCGTCGCACATGACGCCGGCTTCGAGCAGTGCGCGGACTAGCGCGAGGTGCTCCTTCGGATTGCCCTTGGCCCACGCCGCCGAAGCGCCGAGTACTTTCTCGGTGTGCGACGGGAAGACCTCTGCGTCGGTCGCACAAATCGTCCCGAGCTCCGCGCGGACCGCGCGCGTGTTCCACGGCTCGCCGACGCAATAGCCTGCGATCGATTCGGCTTGAAGGTTCGCGACCATCTGCGGAGGCGGCACGACGGCGAGCTTCAAGTCCAGATCCGGATCGATGCCGCCGTCTGCGAGCCACGCGCGTAACACGAGGTTGTGCATCGAGGCGGGATGGGTGACGCCGAAGATCAACGGCGGGACGGACTGCGACTTGCGCCGGAACAGATAACGCTTGAGCGTCTCGCGATCGGTCACACGCGCTTTGCGCAAGCCATTGCCGAACGTGATCGCGTTGCCGCCGCGGCTCGTCGTGATCGCGCTCGTGACAGCAAACGGCTCGCGACCGATGCCGAGCGTCTCCGCGATCGGCAGCCCAGCCACCATCTGCGATGCAGCGAGCCGCCCCTCGCGCACGCCATCCGAAACGACCTTCCAGCTCGGCTCGCGCGACAAGCTGACGTTCAAGCCATGCTTCGCGAACAGGCCTTCCGCTTGCGCGACCGCAAATGGAGCGCAATCGAGCAGCGGCACGAAGCCGACCGTGATCGGTGTGCCACCCTTCGCAGAAACGACCGGCTTCGAGGCAGCGGGGCGCTGCTTCGCCCGCTTGCACTTGTTCAAGTAGTACAAGAGCTCACCGCGTTGCCGGTAGAAGCTCGGATGATCCACCATCGTCAGGCGCGCGCGAGGGCGCGGCAGTTCCACCCGCATGACGTCTGCCACGTGAGCGGCTGGGCCGTTGGCCATCATCACGATGCGGTCGGAGAGAAGCAACGCTTCGTCGACCTCGTGCGTGATCATCATCACTGTGACGCGCTCGCGCTCCCACAGCGTGACGAGCTCGTCCTGCAAGTTCGCACGCGTCATCGCGTCGAGCGCACCGAACGGCTCGTCGAGCAGCAACACCTTCGGCTTCGTCACGAACGCACGCGCGATGCCGCAGCGCTGCTTCATCCCACCGCTGACTTGATTCGGGTAACGATCCGCCGCAGGCATCAGGTGAACCATCAGCAAGTGCGAGTCGACTAGCTCGCGGCGCTCGGCCGCGGACTTGTCGCGATGCACTTGGTCGACGGCTAGCTCGATGTTTTGCCGAATCGTCAGCCACGGAAGCAGCGAGTGATTCTGGAACGCGACCATGCGATCCGGACCGGGGCCGCGCACCTGCTCGCCACCGACCGTGATCGTGCCCCGCGTGACCGGCAGCAAGCCCGCGAGCAGGTTCAACACCGTCGATTTTCCGCAACCCGAATGGCCGATCACCGACACGAACTCGCCGCGCTCGATCTGCAGGTTGACGCGCTCGAGCGCAACGAACCGCTTGCCGTCTCGAGTCTCGAACTCTTTACTTACGTCCCGCAGCTCGACATACGCCATGCTCGTGCTCCTCACGTCGGTTCGCGACGCCGCTCAGTTCGTGTCGTGCTCACCCGGCATTTCGAGGAGCAGCTCGTCTGACGGACTCTTTGCGACCGAATACACCGCGAGGTCGCAAGTTCCATTCAAGGTCTTGCCGGTCGCGAGATCGAAGCTCCACTCGTGGAGCGGACACACGAGCGTCTGACCGCCAACCAAACCGTCCGCGAGTGGGCCTTTGCGATGCGGACACGTCGCTTGGGTCGCAAACAATGCGCCGTCGCGCGAGCGGAACACTGCGACGAGCTTGTCGCCTACCTTATAGTTGCGGCCTTCGCCGAAGGGAATCGCTTCTACGAGTCCGAGGTTATAGCGTTTCGTCACGTGATCACCCCATGAGTGGAAGGACGGATCGGAACTGATTCGAAGTGGCGGGCTCGTCGCGCTCGAGCCAGACGTCGCGCACCGCGTCAGCTGACTCTTGCAACGCTTGGTCGAGCTGCGCCGCGATGCCTTCGCTGTCGTCGACGACGATCGCGCGGATCTTGTCGATGCCCAGTCGCTCGACGAACGCGTAGGTGCGCTCCTTGTACTTGGCGTTCTCCCGGTAGTACTGGATGAAGCGACCCGAGAGCTTGATCGCGTCGTCGTGCGAATCGACCGTGCACAGCAAGTCGCCCTTGCGAATGTGCGAGCCGGCCGCGCCGCCGACATACAGCTCCCACTTGCCGCCCTCGACTGCGACTGCGCCGACGTCTTTCACGAGCGCTTCGGAGCAGTTGCGCGGACAACCTGCCGTCGCGAGCTTCAGCTTGCCGGGACTGTCGAGCCCGCGGAAGCGCTTCTCGATCTTCACCGCGAGGCCCATGCTGTCGCCGAGACCAAAGCGACAGTAGTCGACTCCGATGCAGCTCTTGCAGGTGCGATAGCTCTTCGACCACGCCCAACCGGCGGGCATCGCGAGATCGGCCCAAACCAGCGGCATGTCTTCTTTCGAGATGCCGACCAAGTCGATGCGCTGGCCGCCCGTCAGCTTCACCAGCGGCACGTGGTACTTCTCTGCGACGTCCGCGATGCGGCGCAGGTCCGCCGCACTCGTGATGCCGCCCGCCATCTCCGGGATGACCGAGAAGGTTCCGTCCTTTTGAATGTTACCGTGCACGCGATCGTTGATGAAGCGCGCGTCGCGCTCGTCGACGTAGTCGCCCTTCCACACGATGTTGAGCAGCGATGCGAGCGCCGGTTTACTAGCCGGATCTTCCTTGCCGTCCGCGAGCGCCTTGAACACGGCCGATACTGACTTCAAGCCTTGGGCGCGCACCTCCGCGATCAGTTGCTGCTTGTTCAACGGAATGCACGGCACGTAGTAGTGAATCGTCGGGTCTTCCTCCATCGCGCCGCCGCAGAACCAGTCGACGAGCTCGTTCACCATCGGCTTGCACGAGCCGCAGCCCATGCCGGCGCGCGTGGCCTTCATCACGGCGCCGGGTGTCCGCAGCCCTGCAGCCACGCAGCCGCCGATCTTGCCCTTCGAGACGCCGTTGCAGTTGCAGACCTGCGCCTCGTCGGGCATTTCGTCGAACGTCACCTTCTTGGCGGGCGCGCCGATGTCGAACAATAGCGACAAGCGTTCGTCCGGAAGCGGCGTGTTCTTGTCGAACGCCTGCATCAGGTACGCGACCTTGCTCAAGTCACCGAGCATGATCGCGCCGACCAGCCGGCCTTTGCGAACGATCAGCTTCTTGTACTGGCCGCGCTTCGGCTCGGAGAACTGCACGACCTCATCGTCGTCGTCGACCGGCTCGGTCACGCCCATCGATGCGAGTTCGACGCCGACGACCTTCAGCTTCGTCGACAGCTTTGAACCCGTGTACTGCGCCTGCGTATTCTTCTCGGTGATGTGGTCAGCGAGGACCCTCGCCTGCTCCCAGAGCGGTGCGACGAGGCCGTAGACCATGCCACGGTGTTGCGCGCACTCGCCGACGACGTAGATGGTCGGGTCCTCGACTGACCGCATGTGATTGTCGACTACGATCGCGCGTTCGACAGTCAGACCCGCGGTCAGACCGATCTCACTGTTCGGTTTGATGCCGGCCGCCACGACGATCAAGTCGCAGTCGAGCGTCGAGCCGTCTTTGAACTCGAGCCCAGTCACCTTTCCCGTGTCGTCGAGTCGAATCGACGTCGTCGCCTTGTCGGTATGCACTCGAATGCCCATCGCCTGCATGGCATTGCGAACCATCACGGCGGAAGTCTTGTCGAGCTGCGCATTCATCAAGAACGGCGCGAGGTGAACGACGTGCACTTCGCAACCGTGCGTCAGCAAGCCTTTCGCAGCCTCGAGGCCGAGCAAGCCACCGCCGATCACCGCCGCACGTTTTACCGCCTTCGCTGCGGTCACGATCTCGCGGCAGTCGTCGAGCGTCCGGAAGCCGAACACGTTGTGTCGCAGCGCGTTGCCGCCGTTGTACACGTTCTTGATCGGCGGGATCATTGCGCGACTTCCCGTCGCGATGATCAAGCGGTCGTACCGCACCTCCGTTCCAGACGTGCAGTGAACGACCTTTCCGAAGCGATCGATGCGTTCGGCGCGCGTCCCAGCCAGCAGCTCGATACCGTTCTCCGCGTACCACGGCAAACTGTTCAAAAAGATTTCGGTCGGATCCTGCGAACCGTTCATGACGTTCGAGAGCAGGATTCGGTTGTAGTTGCCGTAGGGCTCGTCGCCGATCATCGTGATCAGAAAGCGCGATGCCCCGCCGCGCGCGAGGATCTCCTCGACCGCACGCGCGCCGGCCATGCCGTTGCCGATCACTACCAAACGTTCTTGAGGCATCGTCAATCGAGCTCCAGCAAGCCGACATCGAGCACGAACGATCCGACCGAACCTTTCGGTGCGGCGAACCAGACCTCGAGCTTGCTCTCAGGAAAGACGTCTTCGACGACTGCGAGCGGTACGTGCACGCTCGCCTTCGCGCCGATCGGGAAGTAGCGCATCGGCTTCCCGTCGCGCATCAGCACCACGTACACCATCTCGTCGAGCGAGTTACCCGCTCGGAAGTAGATGAACTGCGCGCGCTTGTCGGGGGGAACCGAGTACGCAGCTTTGCTTCCGAGAGCGGCAGGCGAATCGAGGCCCCTGCCCTCGAACGGAAACACACCGAAGATGAAGCGTGGCGTCGGATTCATGCTGATATCTCCTCAAATGGGCCTCGCCCGTTCGATCCGCACTGCAGCAACTTGAATTCTGGGATCTTCGAGACCGCGCCGACCGTGAGCGAGCTCGCGCGACCGGCGCCGGCCCAGTGAAAGGGCACGAACAGCACGCGCCGCGTCCGCGTACCGGACTGATACTGCGAGAGCACATCGCTCGCTTGCAGAACAACACGCGACCTTCGTGCGCTTGCTGAACTCGCAAAGAGTTCAGTTGGCCCTTGGTCACGACCCGCATTGTCGGAGCAGATCGTCACAAGGACGGTCTTATGCTTTTGACGTGTCCAGCATGTATCAGTCCCTGAACATCCCGGATCAGGCGGCTTCGTGTTTCAACTAAAACTCACAGGCGATCTCACATCACAGCTGCACGAGTGGATGACGATCGATGACTTCGTAGCGCGCCGACGGCCTGCCGAGCACCGATCGCACGAGCAGGAGCTCGTCGATGCGCGTCGAGATCGAGACGCTCGCGAGCTCCGCGATCGCAGCCGTCAGCTGCAGAGGCTGTCTGCTTCGCGCGACGGTCAGATGCGGAGTGAACTCGCGCTCCTCTTTCGTGAACCCGAGCGCATCGAGCTTCGGGTCGAGTCGATTCGCGAGCGTTCGCAGCTCTGTCGCACCATCCGTGACTCCCACCCACAATACGCTCGCTCGGCGCGGGCTTGGAAACGCACCCGCGCCCGCGAGCGCCAGGCCGAACGCCGGAGTGTGCGCGCACGCGTCGCGACAGACCTCACCGATCGGCCCGACCGCCTCACTGCCGACCGACCCGAAAAACCGGAGCGTCAGGTGCAGCTTCTCTGGATCGGTCCAGCGCAGCCGTTCACCGACCGCGCCGGTTCTTCGGGTCGGTCGGCAGGACTCCAACGCCTCGAGCGCCACGAGATCGGGCCGCACAGCCAAAAATAGCCGTAGTTTCGACGAGGGCGGATTCGTCACGCGCCTGTGAACTACCGCTCCCCCCAATTTCTTTCCACAAAAAGCGCGGCCGTGTCGATCCGGTCGAGGCACCGGCGTCTATCTCGTAGAGCCCAGCAAGCGGGCTCTCCAGGAGACCTGATGCTAAATCCTACCGAGTCGACGTCAGGCAGGGTTCAGAAACCCCGGCGCCCACGGGCCCAAGCTGCGATGGAAACAGTCGATCGAAAGCGAGTTCTTCTCGACGGGCCGTTCACGGAGACGAAAGAGCTCTGGGTCGGCGACCGGCCTGCGCGCGACGTGGGGGCCTATGCGACCGTAAACGGGCTTCGCATGTACCACGAGGTCCACGGGCGCGGCCGCCCCGTCGTGCTGCTGCACGCGGCGCTCTCGAACATCGAATCGGGCTTCGGAAAGATCGTCCGCGCGCTCTCGACGACCCGCAAAGTGATCGCGATCGAACAACAAGCGCACGGTCGCACGGCCGATATCGATCGGCTGCTCACTTACGAGCAGATGGCCGATGACGCGGCCGAGCTACTGCGGAAGCTCGACATCCGGCAGGCTGACTTCTTTGGTTTCAGCATGGGTGCGGCGGTCGCACTGGTCGTCGCAGCGCGTCATCCGGGCGTCGTGCACAAGCTCGCGGTCGTCGCCGCGAGCAGTCATCCCGACGGCTACGACCAAGAACTGCTCGGGATGCTGTTTCGGGTCACTCCGGAGTCGGATTTCCCGCCGGAGATCAAGGCCGCGTTTCTCCGCGGCGGCACCTCGCCCGACCAGTGGCCGGCGGCAGTGAAGCGCATCCATCAATCGTTCACGACCTATCGCGGCCTGCGGCGCGAGCAACTCGCGTCGATTCGTGCCCCGACGTTGGTGATCGGCGGCGAGTACGGCGTCGTGAACCTCGATCACACGCGTGAGCTCGCGCGCCTCGTGCCGAAATCGCGGCTCGAGGTGTTTACGGGGGACGATCACGACCCGCGAATCGTGGAACGTGCTGCCGCTTTGGTACCCGGCTTCTTGGACGCGTAGAACACGCGGGCGCTAGCTCGGCTTGCCACTCGGTCCGGGTCTGCGCTACCTGCCTGGCGTGTCGGTCCACGAGGCGCACCAAGCCATTCACGCAATCTTTCGGAGTGAGTCCGGGCGGCTGATCGCGCGGCTCACGCACATGCTGCGCGACGTCGGTCTCGCAGAAGAGCTCGCCCAGGATTCGCTGCTGGCTGCGCTCGAGCGCTGGCCCGAGGCCGGTGTGCCCGAAAATCCCGGAGCTTGGTTGATGGCTACGGCGAAGCGCCGCGCGATCGATGAGATGCGGCGAAAGAAGCGACAGGAGCGCGGGCGCAGTGAGCTCGAGCTGCGCGAGCACGACATGCCGGATCTCGACGCATTGTTGGACGACGACATCGGAGACGACTTGCTGCGGCTCGTCTTCACGTCGTGTCATCCGGCGTTGTCGACCGATGCGCGCGTCGCGCTCACGCTGCGCTTGATCGGCGGGCTCACGACGGACGAAATCGCGCGCGCATTTCTGATGCCGGAGCCGACCATCGCGCAACGGATCGTACGTGCAAAGCGCACGCTCGCCGAAGCACAGGTGCCGTTCGAAGTTCCGGCGGGGCCAGAGCTCGCCGGGCGACTGTCGTCGGTGCTCGAGGTCGTGTACTTGATCTTCAACGAAGGCTACTCGGCGACGGCCGGCGAAGATTGGTTGCGACCGGAGCTCTACGAGGAGGCCCTGCGCCTCGGCCGATTGCTCGCGGAGCTGACACCGAACGAGCCGGAAGTGCACGGCTTGCTCGCGCTGATGGAGATTCAAGCGTCGCGCAGTAAGGCGCGCGTGAATGCGAGTGGCGATCCCGTGCCGCTCGTCGAGCAAGATCGCGCGGACTGGGACCGAGACGCGATCGTGCGCGGGCTCGCAGCGCTCGAACGTGCTGCCGCTTTCGGCGGCACGCGAGGCCCGTACGCACTGCAAGCTGCAATCGCGGCGTGTCACGCGCGACCGGCGAGCGCCGAGGAAACGGATTGGACTGAGATTGCCGACCTCTACGGAGCGCTCGCCGCGTGTTCGCCTTCACCCGTGATCGCGATCAATCGCGCTGTTGCGGTGTCGATGGCGTGTGGTCCGGCCGCCGCCTTGCCGCTCATCGATGCGCTGGTGTCCGAGCCCGCGCTCCGCAGCTACCACCTTCTGCCGGCCGTGAGAGGGGACCTGCTGTACAAGCTGTGCCGATTCGACGAGGCGCGCCAGGAGTTCATCCGCGCAGCCGAGCTGACTCGGAACGTACGCGAGCAAAACGCGCTGCTGCGGCGCGCGGCCGAGTGCTCGAACGTGCTATCTACCTGACGAGTGGTTACTGAGGCAGAACCAGTTGCCGCGGCGAACGCGACGGTGTCGATCACTGCGATCACGCCGTTTTTGCGCCTGCTCGAGGAATCGGGAAACGACGTAGTCATGCGTGCGGTCGACGCGGGTGAAGCGGCATTTGCTCGCTGGTCGATCGAACCCGAATCGTTTCTGAATCCGACGCTGCGCTTGCCGCACGACCTCGTGATCGATCTACTCATTTCGTTCACGGAGATCCTCGACGACACGTCGGCACCGCTGCGCGCCGGCACGAAGCTCAACCTCGGGGATTACGAGTTGCTCGAGTATTTGTGCTGCACCTGCCGAACGCTCGGCGAGACCATCGCGTGTTTGGGAAAGTACTATCCGCTGTTGATCGCGGCCGAATACGAGGCCGTGATCGAAGGCGATCGCGCCGAAGTGAGGTTTCGCATCGCACCGGGTTTGCGCGCGCCCGATTCCATCAACGAGTTTGCGGTCGCGAGCAATCTCACGATGGCAGCGCTGCACTTGCAGGCGGAAGGCATTCAGCTGCCGATCGAGATTCACTTCTCACACGCCGCGCCTGCACACGCCGCAACCGTGCAGCAGTTGTTCGGAACGCCGGTCTTGTTCGGGCGTGAGTCGAACGCGATCGTGTTTCCGGTCTCGATGCTCTCGCATCCGATGCGCACGGCCGACCCGGTGCTGCACGACGTGTTGCGAAGGCTCGCCGATCAAGAGCTTGGGGCGTTGAACGACTTGAGTGCGTTTCCGGCGCGCGTTCGGGCTGCGATGCAGGCTGAGCTCAGGAACGGGGCGCGTCTCGATACGGTCGCGGCGCGATTGCACTTGAGCCCGAGTGCGGTGCGATCGCGCTTATTGCAACATGGTACGACGCACACGGAGTTGCTCGATCGGTTGCGGCGCGACACGGCGGAGCGGTTGCTCCGGCAATCACAGCTGAGCTTCGCGGAGATCGCACACGCTCTCGGCTTTTCGCATCCGCCGGCGTTTCATCGCGCGGTGCGTCGCTGGTTCGGCCTGACGCCGAGCGCGTATCGCGAGGCGCCGAGCACGCATCCAGCAGCGAAGTTCTTTCGGCGCGATCGTTGACGCTCAAACGACTGCGACGATGAACAAACGTGGGAACGGGAATAAGCGCTTGCCGTCTTTGCGCACCGGATACGAGCCGTCGACTGCCGCGAGGTACGCTTTCAGATACGCCTCGCGCTCTTCACCGGCGAGCGTTTCGAGATACGGGCGCAGGCCTGTGCCCTTCACCCACTCGACGATCGCGTTTGCATCCGGCATGACTTGCTCGTAGCGCGTCTGCCAGATGTCGACCGACTTCGCGTGCGGTGCGAGGACGTCGTAGTAAAACGCCGGCGTCTCGACGGGCGCATCGCGCTTCACGACTTTGACCTTTTCCGACCATGGGCCGGGGAGCTCGCGCATCCAGCGATGTGTCGGCTCGTTCGCGTTGTACGGCATTTGAAACGCGAGCGCGCCGCCAGGCTTCAGCCAAGTGAGCAGATCGAGCAGCAAGCGCTCGTGGTCGGGTAGCCACTGAAAGACCGCGTTTGCAAACACGACGTCGAGCGGGCTCTCGGGCCGATACGCACGCAGATCCGACTGCACCCACTCGACCTTCGGATACGACTCGCGCGCGCTGCGCAGCATCTCCGGGGAGTTGTCGACGCCGGTGACTTTTGCGTTCGGCCAGCGTTCCCAGAGCAGCTGCGTCGAGTTGCCGGGACCGCAACCCAGGTCGACGATGCGCGTCGCTTCTGCGAGCGGCACGCGCCCGAGAAGCTCGCGTGCGGGTCGCGTGCGAGCATCGAGAAACTTCGCGTATTGCTTGTCGTCCCAGGTCGGCATGCGCGCAAGCGTAGATCAACTGCGGGCGAGCGACGAGAGGGATCGTCGCCGTCGCCGATCCCGCTACCGAGCCGACGCATCCACAGCTTCGACCGCCGGCACCGCAGCGGGTGCAACAGCTGGCGAGACGCGCTTGATCGACGACAACGGCGCGCACAACAAGCCCGTCAAAATTCCGCCGACGATCAGGATCGAATACGAGTGCACGAACGCTCGCGATTGTTCGCCAGCCGCAGTCTCGCCGAGAATCGCGATGGCTACCGCGACGCCGAGCACCGAGCCGAACTGGCGCGTCGCCTGACTGATCGCACTGCCGAGCGCGTAGTCCGCGCGCGGTAAGCTCGCGACTGCAGCGCCGCTGAGCGACGGCAACACCAAGCCCACAGCTGCGCCCGTCAGGAGCGAGCGCGGAAGCCATTCACCGAGAAAGTTCGGCGCGTGATCGACGCTCACGACGAACCACACGCCCGCGATCGCGAAGAGCGCGCTGCCCGTCATCAACACGGCCCGATAGCCACGCTTGTCCGCAATGCGGCCGGCCAGCATCGCGAACGGAACTACTGTCATCGGTCCTGGCGTGATCGCGAGGCCGGCGAGTTGAAGCGAGTAGTGCCACTGGCGTGTCAGAAAAAACACGTTGCCGAAAAACATGACGACAAACGCGATCGCGAAGACGAACGTCGCGGCGTTTGCATACAAGAACTTCGTGTCCGCGAACAGGCGAAGATCGACGGCCGGATCCTTCGCGGTCCGAGAACGCAGCACGAACCCGAGCATCGCGACCACGCCGATCAAAGCTGCGGTCCAAGTGCGCGGAGCGGCGTAACCCCAATCGCCTCCCTTCACGACTGCGCAGGCGAGGAGCGCCATGCTCGAGCTCAGGAGCAGAATGCCGATCGGGTCCGGCACGCCGGTCGATGTGCCAGTGCGTGACTCTGTGAGCAAGCTGCGGCCGCGGTAAAATGCGAACGCGCCGAACGGGAGGTTGATGAAGAACACCCACTCCCAGCCGAGCTTCTCGACGACGACGGCACCGAGGCTCGGACCGACCGCAGCGGCGAGACCACCGACGGCGCCCCAAATGCCGACCGCCGATGCGCGGCGCTCGGGAGGAAACGCGTCGAGTACGAGCGCCAGCGACGCTGGAAGCAGCGCGGCTGCACCCGCGGCCTGAATGACGCGTGCAGCTATGAGTGTCAGCGCGTTCGGTGCGAGGCCGCACGCGAGCGACGCGAGGCTGAACAGCGCGACGCCGGCGAGGAAGAAGCGCTTGCGACCGTAGCGATCGGACAAGCGACCGGCGGGCACGAGTAGCGCTGCGTACGCGATCGTATAGCCGTTCAGCACCCACGAGAGATCGGCCGGGGAGACGTCGGGATAACTGCGGCGAATGTCTTGAAACGCGACGTAGAGCACCGTCGCGTCGAGGGACGCGAGGAACACCGCGATCGAGCACACGCCGAGAACTGCCGCGGACGCGCGATTCACGACTTCGCTCCCAGAATGCGGCGTGCCGCACGGCGACTGGTCCCAAGCAGCCGGTCCGAGATCTCCGAGCCACGCGTCGCGCGTGCCAACACGAGCGCGCCGACCATCAAGGCGACACCTGCGAGCGCGTCGTCTTCATCGACCTGGGTCGCTTCGCGGAACAGCTTCACTTGGCGCTGAAACGATGCGCGAAACGCTTTACGAACTGGAACCTCCTGCGCAGGGAGCTCCGAGACGATCGCCGGCATCGGGCAACCCGTCGTTTCAGTGTCGCGGTGATTCACCGAGAGATAGCCGTCGACGATCGCACCGATGCGTTGATCCACCGGTTTCTTGCGATGGCGTTCTATCAACGCCTCCCAGCTTTCCGTCATCACGCCGTCCAGCGCTTCGATGACGAGCGCGTCTTTGCTCGCGAAGTGGGCGTAGAAGCCGCCGACGGTGAGGCCCAGGCGACCCATGACGTTGGCGACCGATGCGGCGCCGATGCCGCGGGCGCGAATCAAGTCGGCGGCGGACCGCAGGATCTCGGCATGCGTGCGCGCCTTCTGCTCGCTCTTCGCGTTCATGATTACGAAGATAATATGATGGCCGACATACGTCAACGGAGCGGGCGAATCACGCCCAATTTTGCACGCGAACAAATTGTCTTGTTTAACAGACAGAGCTCTGGTACCCAGATTGTTGCCGTCCCGAAACACCTCGCCCGTGGAGAGTCTGATCGTGCAACGCGTCGAACTGGGGAGAACCGGGCTCAAGGTCAGCGTGATGGGGCTCGGCGCCGGTGGCGATAGCCGCCTCGGCTTGCCCGCTGGCGATGAAGCGCGGTCGGTTCGGTTGGTTCGCACTGCGCTCGAGCACGGCGTCGACTTCATCGACACGGCCGAGGCGTACGGCACCGAGGAAGTCGTGGGTAAAGCGATCGAGGGTGTGCGCCGAGACCGCGTCGTCATCTCCACGAAGAAGACCACGTTCACCCCAGAGCGAGTCGAGCCGGCCGACGTGGCGCGTTCACTCGAAGCGAGCTTGCGGCGACTCGGCACGGATTACGTCGACGTCTATCACTTGCACGGCGTGCGGCCGGATACGTACGTGGATCTGCGCGAGCGCCTGCTGCCGACGCTGCTCCGTCTCCGCGAACAGGGAAAGATTCGCCATCTCGGAATCACCGAGGCGTTTGCGGCCGATCCGACACACCGCACGCTCGACCTCGCGCTCGCGGACGGCGTGTTCGACGTCGTGATGGTCGGCTTCAACGTGCTCAATCAATCGGCGCGCGAGACGGTGTTTCCGCGGTCGATCGCGCAGCGAGTGGGAACGCTGATCATGTTTGCGGTGCGCCGTGCCTTGAGCCGGCCGGATCGGCTGCGCGAGCTGCTCCAAGACCTGGCCGCGCGCGGCAAGATCTCACGCGAGCTCGCCGAGACGGGGCTCGAGTTTTTGGTCGGCGACAACGTCGCGACGTCGTTGCCCGACGCTGCGTATCGCTTTTGTCGCGATGAGCCGGGCGCGCACGTCGTGCTCTCCGGCACGAGTGACGAACAACACCTGCTCGAGAACGTGCGTGCGCTCGAGCGCCCTGCCCTGCCGCGAGAGATTCGCGAGCGTGTGGTCGAGCTATTTCGGCACGTCGACGACGTCTCAGGGCACTGAGGGCCCCACAGCCATGTCAGAGCGCAAACTGTTTTATCCGGAGCGGTTCAAACTTGCTTCGCGGTACTACTCGAGCGGTCGGCCGACGTATCCGAAGCTGCTCGCACAGCGCGTCGCGGACCTGATCGGCCTCGCCGATCAGAACGTGCTCGATCTCGGAACTGGGCCTGGCTTTCTGGCGATCGACTTTGCTCCGTTTGCAAACACGGTGACGGCGATCGATCCGTCGCCGGAGATGCTTGCCGCTGCTGCAAACAATGCGGAGCGCGCGCGAGTGCACATCAAGTTTTTGCAGGGCAGCTCCTACGAGCTCGGCCCGCACCTCGGCCGCTTCAAGCTGGTGACGATCGGTCGCGCGTTTCACTGGATGAATCGCCAGTCGACGCTCGAGTCGCTGTCGCGTCTGATTCCGTTCGGCGGCGCAGTCGCGTTGTTTGGCGAGCGCTATCCGAATGTGCCGGCCAACGCGTGGCACAGCGACTTTCAAACCATCGTCGATGGCTATTCGACTGAAGATCCTGCGCGCCCGTTGATTCGGGAGTCGGTGGCGAACGAGGCGGTGCTCCTCGAATCGCCGTTCGATCAGCTCGAGCGGATCGCGGTAATCGAGCAGCGCCGGACGCCGGTGGAGCGCCTCGTCGATCGCGCGTTGTCGTTTGCGGCGACGTGGCACGGGCGGCCCGGCTCACGCGAGGACGATTTGGCGGGAGACATTCGACACGCGATGCGTGCGTACGCCGACTCGGCCGGGGAAGTGCGAGAGGTCCTCGAGGGACACGCACTGATCGCCCGGCGATCGAAGGACCTGAGCTAACCCGAGGAGAACTGTCATGGCGAACGTAGAGACGGAAGCGAATCTGGAAGTGAAGCCCGTCGCAGGGCACATTGGCGCGGAGATTCGTGGGGTCGATCTAGCGCGCCCCGTGAGCGACGCGGCGGTCGCGACGATCCGGCAGGCGCTCTTGAAGTGGAAGGTGGTGTTTTTTCGCGACCAGTCGATCGGTCACACCGAGCAGGTCGCATTCACCGCACGGTTCGGCAAAGTCACCTACGCGCATCCGCTGGAAGACGAACCGAACCCCGAGCACCCCGAGGTCCTCGCGATCGATCGTCGCCGCTATGAGCGGCGCGACGGGCGGCGCTACACCTACGAGAGTCGCTGGCATACCGATGTGACGGCGGTCGTGAATCCGCCGGCAGGGTCGATCTTGCGCGCAGTGAACGTGCCGGAGCACGGTGGCGATACGACGTGGACGAACTTGGTTGCGGCGTACGAGGGGTTGTCGGCTCCTTTGCGAGCGCTCGCGGACGGCTTGAAGGCCGAGCATCGCTTCAACGCGCGGCGGCGGATCAAAGACAGCGAGAATCCGTATGCGAAGCGCGTTGCGGCGAATCCGCAGGTGTCGATCCATCCGGTCGTGCGCGTGCATCCAGAGACGGGTGAGCGGGCGCTGTTCGTGAGTCCCGGCTTCACGTCGCACATCCTCGATCTGTCGCAGAGCGAGAGTGAGCGGATCTTGGAGCTATTCTTCGAACAGATTACGAAGCCGGCGTACACGGTGAGGTTTCGTTGGAATCCGGGCGACATCGCGTTCTGGGACAACCGTGCGACGGCGCATCTCGGCCCGCAGGACTTGGACCATTTGGATCTGGAGCGCGTGCTCTATCGAACGACGATCGTGGGTGACGTGCCGGTAGGTGTGGACGGGTTCCGTTCACAGCTGGTGCAGGGTCAGCCGTTCGGAACGGATGTGTCGCCAGTGGCAAAGCGGTCCGAGCAGCCGACCGTTCAGGCCTGAGTCGCGCCAGGGGACATCGCGCGCTGTCGCAAAAAACCGGGTCCCACCTGTCACAGCTGGAAACGCTCGGCCGTCTTCGAGATGAACCGAGCAGCCGCAGGGCTGCCGCAATCGAGGAGTCAGCCATGCGCATCGCTGTGATTGGTGGGACCGGTTTGGCCGGGTCTCACACCGTTCACTCTCTAAAACGCGCAAACCACGCGGTCGTCGTGATCTCGCGCAGCCACGGCGTCGATGTTTTTACCGGCCGCGGACTCGAGGACGCACTTCGCGGCGTCGAGACCGTCATCGACGCCAGCAGCATCAACGGCGACGAGAAGACCACGTCCGAGTTCTTCACGACCTCGACTGGGCACATACTCGAGGCGGAACGACGAGCCGGCGTCAAACACCACGTGCTCCTATCGATCGTCGGCATCGACCGCATCGGAGGTAACGCACACTTCGCGGGCAAACGCGCTCAAGAAAAGGCGCTCGAGTCGAGCCCAATTCCGATCACGATTCAGCGCGCCACCCAGTTCTTCGAGTTCGCGGAGATGATCGTCGGCTGGACACGCCAAGGCGACACCGCGACCCTGCCACCGTTGCTCTTGCAGCCGATGGCGGCGGCGGACATCGGTGACGTGCTCGCAGAGATCGCGGCCGGTCCAGCGCAAGGCCGCGCGATCGATGTCGGCGGCCCGGAGCCCCAGGATCTGGTCGATCTGGCGCGACGCATTCTGACCGCCAAGGGCGAAACCATTCGCTTGATTCCGAGTTGGAGTACGCCGATCGCCGGCGTGGAAGCTGCAGGCGAAGCTTTCCTGCCCGGTCCCGAAGCGAGACTCGCACCGACGACGTTCGACGTCTGGCTCGCGACGCGTTCTCTCGCAAACCAGGCGAAACCGACCTAACAGCCTGTTCGCGCCACCAGTGCGCGAGCTTCGAACCCAGGGGGTCATGAACAAAATCGCATGGCCCCTTGTTGTTTAAGAGCCATCCTGCGCCGGGGCGACCACTGGGGGAACTGCGAGTGGTCGAGCCCACTCCTCAGGATGCTTAGCTCCATGAATTCCCATAAGTCTGATTCGGGGCGCGCCCGCTTCCTGGCTGTCGCGCTCAGCTGCAGCATTCTCGCCCTCGCGGCTTGTTCGTCGGATAGCGCCCAGCCACTCGGAATGACCGCCCCGCCAGGCGCTGCCGGCGGCGCCGCTCCCGCGGGCCCATGCGCGGGCAAGAAAGGCGCGTTGCGCGGGCGCAGCCCGCAGATGCTGATGGCAGGCGGCCTCGCCCGGAGCTTCGTGTACTACGCCCCGAGCACGCTCGACCCGAATCAACCCGCGCCGGTCGTGATCGTTCCGCACGGCTACATGATGACTGCCGACATGATGTTCGAGATCACGAACTACGCGCAGATCGCCGAGCGCGAGAAGTTCATCGTGATGTTTCCGAACGGTCAGGGCGGGGCCTCGGGTCCACCTTGGAACGTCGGCAATCCCGACTGTTCGAGCACGCTCGGCATACTTCCGCTCGCGACTGGTGACGACAACGCGTTCATCGATGCGATGCTCGCATTCGCGGATGCCGATCAATGCGTCGATCGCAACCACGTGTTCATGACGGGCTTCTCGATGGGTGGATACCTCACGAACGAGACGGGCTGTATGCGGACCGACGTACGCGCGATCGGACCGCACTCCGGCGGCTCGCACGACTTTGCGACGTGCAAAGTCACGAACAAGCCGGTCTTGCTGATGCACTTCGAGACTGACGCGTTGATCCCTTACATGTGCGGGACACAATCCCGTGACCGCTGGGTCAAGTTGAATGGTTGCTCGGCGGAGCCACCCGAGGTCGTTCCAGTCAAGGGTGGACACTGTGACTATTACAAGGGCTGCGCGCCGAACGGTCAGGTCGCGATGTGCTCGTTCATGGTGCCGGCCGGAATGCGAACGGAACCGTTCATGGGCCATGCGTGGTCGGGCGGTTCGAAGCAGGGCACGTCTGGTGGCGCATCGTTCGCCATCCCGGAAACGGAAAACGCCTCGGAACTGAGCTGGGCGTTCTTCAAGCGGTACGCTTGGTAGCTGTTAGTCCTTCGAACGACTGAACAAGCGCTCGTCGAACAGATCGATGAAGCCGGCCACGGCTTGTTTGCCCGCGGCGTCACCGAGCGCGATCGCGTACTGCGACAAACCCATCAACGTCGCGATCATCATCGCGACGACGCGCTCGGACTTGTCGCGGGGGATCTGCTTCGTTCGCACGCCCTTCGCGACCAGATCGGTGATGATCGCAAAGACTTCGCCCGGGTCGGCGAGCATGCGACTCGCGACCTCGGGATGCCGCTGCATCTCGAACGGAAGACCCGACAGAAAACGTGCTGCTTGCGCGTGGTCCTCGTCCATACCCACCAGGATCTGGAGGACTGCGCGCAACGCACCGCGCACGTCCGGTTCGGAGGCAACCGCAGCTCGCATGAGTGGCACGAGCTCGGCGACGGCATCGTGCACGACTGCGGTGTACAGCTCCGGCTTGGAATCGAAGTAGCGGTAGATCGCTGCCGCAGTCACGCCTGCGGACGCCGCGATGTCGCGATTGGTAGCGCGCTCGAAGCCCACGCGCGCAAAGCACTCTCGCGCCGCGAGCAGGATGCGCTTGCGCGTATTCTCGCTGGTCTGACCGGGCGGACGCCCAAGGCGAGCCGGTGCTCGCCGTGGTTTGTTCGCTGAAGTGCGCGCCGTGGTCATTCTGCGGGAGCCTAACAGGTTCCACTTCCGGACTGCGGGCGCAACAGGTTGACAGCGGCGCTCGATCGAGCAATTAGTAATCGCACGATTACTTTTGGCGCGAAGGCCTGCCCGCAGTGTTGTGCGAGCGGTTCCACGTCGCTCGAAAGATCGCGGAGTCGGCGATGAGCAGATTGCGATCGAGTGGTGTGTGGGTGGCGCTCGCAGCGCTGATGGCAGCGAGTGCGTGCTCCGGATCGGAGACGTCGCCAGCACCGATTGAGGGTGCTCCCACAGCGGGAACCGGCGGTCTCAGCGCAGGTGCAAGTGCACCGCAGGCCGGTGCGACCGCGGGCGTTGCAGCTGCTGGCGGCAGGATCGCAAGCGCAGGTGCTGGCGCGGCGGGCGCGATGGGCGCGGCCGGTAAGGCTGGTAGCGCAGGCACCAGCCAGGACGCGGGCGCAGACGATGACGCAGGCTCCACGCAGATGGCCGACGCGTCACAACCGAGCGGTGGCAGCGCCGGCGGTGCTGCGACGGCACCTCGCGGCACAGGTCCCGGCGACTGGAAGGCGGGCGACTATCCGCCTGCGCTGACCGAACAGACGTACCTCCAGATCACCGGTGTCACCGGACAAGCCGGCAATACTCGCGAATACAAAGTCCACGTCCCGCCGAGCTACACCCCTGACACACCGATGCCGGTAGTCTTCTGCATTCACGGTCTGGGTCAAAACGCAGTGATGTTTTGCGTCGATGGCTCGGGCATGCCTGCGAAGTCCGATGCAGCAGGTTTCATCTTGGTCATGCCCAATGGCTATCAGAACAGTTGGAACGGCGGCACCTGTTGCGGTGCTGCGGTCGACGCGAAGCTCGACGACATCGCGTTGATGCGCGCCATCTTCAAAGAGGTCGCCACTCACTTGAACATCGACCAGTCGCGCGTGTACGCGACGGGGCTCTCGAACGGCGGGTACATGAGCTATCGATTGGCCTGCCAGGCTGCGGATCTGTTTACCGCAGTGGCCCCCGGTGCCGGTGCGATCGGAATGAATGACATCGGTGGTGGCACGACAGACGCCAGCGATTTCATGGAATGCGCACCAACCGCGAAAGTCTCGGTGCTCGACCTTCACGGAACCGCCGACCCGTTGATCCCGTACAGTCTGCAGAAGCCGTCGCTCGAGCGCATTGCGAAAGCGAACGGGTGCGCGGTCACGACGCACGCGGCAACTCAGCCCAAGAGCGCCGGAGATACGACGTGCGTCACGTACGACAGCTGCCCGGCCGGGATCGATGTCACGGCTTGTTCGGTCGCCGAAGGTGGACACGTCTGGTTCGGCAACGATAGCTGCGGAACTGGTGCAGGAGAGTTCGGCTGTCAGATCGTCGGCGCCAACAGTGACACATTGAACAACACGGACGCCGCCTGGGAGTTCTTCAGCACCCACGCGCGCTAGTGCGGGACTAGTGCGGGACTAGCTCACGAGAAACGATAGTCGTCGATCGCGAAGTGCGCGTGCTCCCGCACTGACACGACCGCTTTACTCCTCAGTACGACTTCGCGAGCGGCCGCATGCTGATATCGGTGACTTCGGCGGTCCGCGGCAACTGCAGCGTGTGCACGACTACAGCTGCCACATCTTCCGGCTGAAGCAGGAGTTCAGGCCGATAAACCTGGCCCTTGCTCGCGTAGAGCCCTTCGAGCCGCGGCGTGGCTGTGCGCCCGGGATGCACGCTCAGTACGCGAATGCCGTCCGCGTTGACCTCCGCGCGCAGCGTATCCGCGAGCGCCTTCAGCCCGTGGTTCGTCGCGGAAAACATGCCGACGTCCGGCCGAGCCGCGAGCCCGGTGCTCGAGTTGATGAACACGACCTGGCCTGGCTTGCGTTTCAGCTTCGGCAAAAACGCCTGCACGAGCAGGTAGTTCGCGTGCAAGTTCGCGCGGTACAGCGTGTCGAACGCTTCGACCGGCGCAGATGCGATCGGACCGGTCGCGTACTCGCCGGCCGCGAGCACGAGAATGTCGAGCTCGGGCACCGCAGCTGCCAGCCGCAAGATCTCTGCGTCGTTCGCGAGGTCCGCGGGCAGCGCCCGTGCTTGGCCCGGCGGGAGCTCGCGCGCCGTCGCTTCCAGCTTTGAGGCAGTCCGCCCGACCAGACAGACAGTCGCGCCGTTGCTCGACAGCGCGAGCGCGATCGCCTTGCCGATGCCGCTACCCGCGCCCGTGACGAGCGCAACGTGCCCGGTCAGCGCGGCCATGCCGCCGCCCGTTCAAACATTCGTGGGTTGAAAGAGAGAGCCGCCATGTCCAACAGTTTCGTCATCGTACATGCGGACGATGTCGTCGGGAACATGGCCTAGGTCCGTGCCGCGCAGGTAGTCGCGCATCGTCGTGCCGGTGCACTGCGCGTCGACGTTCGGGGCCCCGCGCCGAGCCGCCGCGTCGTCCGTATTGACCGTGCGGAAGTCCACGCTGAAGCGTGTGACGCCTGAAGTGTTCGGCACGCTCGAGTGCATCTGCTGGGCCGAGAACATCAGGATCGAGCCCGGCGGGATCACGAGGCGGACCTGCGGGTCCATGTCGATGGCTTGGGTCGGCTTCGGCAGCGGCCGCGGGTCCGACTTCAAAAGTGCCCCTACGTGGCCGCCCCGGTGCTGTTGGTTCCAGAGATAGTAGTTGTAGCCCGACGAAGTATTCGAGACGGCCTCGTTGAAGTACCGCGGATGGAACGCCATCGCGTTGTCGCTGGTGATCGGATAAATCGGCATCCAGAAGTTGATCTGGCAGGCCGGCGCCGAGTACCAGGTGTCGCGATGCGGGTGCCAGGCATACGCGATGCCGGTCGTCAGGTACCCATCACTCGTGGAGCTTCGGAGTTTCGGCACGTCGAAGTAGGTCTTCGTCAGATCGCAGCCGAGCTCCGCGAGTAGGGTCTGGATGTGACGCTTCGACTCCGGATGATGGATGAAGCCCGGCTTCAGCCGCGTCAGCAGCTGTGCATACTGCTCGACCGACATCTCGTGCTGAGCCGTTCGCGGGTCGAGTGGCGCAAACGCGTCCTCGATCATTTTGCGTGTGTGCTCCACGAACGCGAGGGTGCTCGGGCGTGGCGAGTACACGAACAACTGACCGTCGAAGAGCCGAGCCCGGCGTTCATCGTCGTCGCAGATCGGATCGAGATACACCGTGTCGTTCATGATCGTGCTCCAAGCGCGGAACTTCGCGCTGTATACCAAGCTCAGGACTCATGAGAATCCTGAATACCGGTATCGGCTAGCACGCACACCCAGCAGGGTCAATCACGAGCGATGTTTCGAGTGCAGCTGGTAGCTGCAGGAGGAACCGGCGATTGCGACGGTGTTTCAACGTTGCGACCACCCAGGCCCCATCACGGCGCCGTCACGGCTCATCGGGCCTGACTGTTCGATGCATTCACAGACAGTCAGGCCCGAATTCGAAGATCTTGTGACTTTATTGTCTAGGCCGTCCGTTAGTTCCCGCTCGAGACGCCAGCTTGCTTGCGATCAAACTGTCGCAAAAGCCTCTTCCGGAATCTCGAGCGCGCTTCGGTCTTCGCGCGCGATGATGTCGGCTTTGTCGGCGACTCCGGGCAGCACATTGCGCGCGTAGTAGATCGCGGCGTGGCACTTCCCGAGATAGAACGCGTAGTCCGGCTGGCCCTCTGACAGTTTGGCTAACTTGTCGTGCGCGATCGCCGCGCCCTCGAGCAGCAGCCATCCGACAGTCAACTCCGCCATCAGATCGAGAACGCGATTCGCGCTCAACGCCGTGACGTCGACCTTACCGGCCTTGCCCCACTCCATCAGTTTGATGAACACCTGCCCGGCTGCGGCGTGTGCCTTCTTCAGATCTTCGACGGCCGCACTGAGACGCGAATGCGACGCGTGCTGTTCGACGAACCGAGCGACATCCGAGAGGAAGTCGAGCGCCGGCTTTCCGCCCTGCTGGCGCAACTTGCGGCCGACGAGGTCGAGCGCCTGAATGTGATTCGTGCCTTCGTAGATCGAGAAGATCTTCGCGTCGCGGCAATATTGCTCGGCGGGATGATCCTTCAAGAAGCCCGCGCCGCCGTAGGCTTGAATCGCGGTCGCGGCGACTTGAAAGCCTTGATCGGTCGCGTACGATTTGAAGATCGGCGTAAGCAGGTCCACCTGACCGCGGTGATAGGTCGCACGATCGGGGTCGGTGCTTGCGAGCGCGTGCACGCGATCGAGATGGCTCGTCAGAGTCAAGCCGAGCAAACGAATGCCTTCGACGCGCGACTTCATGTCGAGCAACATGCGGCGAACGTCCGGATGCTCGATGATCGGCACGCGGGGCGCGTTCGGATCTTTCATCGCCGCAGTCGACGAACCTTGCCGGCGTTCCTTCGTGTACTGAAGCGCGTTCAAGAACGCACTCGACGCCGAAGCCACGCCCTGCACGCCGACCAAGATGCGCGCGCCGTTCATCATCTGGAACATCTGCGGCATGCCCTGATTCTCGACCGAGCCGCACAAGAAGCCGCGACAGGCCTCGTTCTCACCGAAGCTGAGCACGCAGGTCGACGATCCGCAGATGCCCATCTTGTGCTCGATCGACGCGGTGATCACATCGTTCGATTTGCCGAGTGAACCATCCGGGTTCACCCAAAACTTCGGCACGATGAACAGGCTCAACCCCTTTGTACCTTTGGGCGCACCCTCGATACGTGCGAGCACCATGTGAACGATGTTCGGCGCGAGGTCGTGATCGCCTCCGGAGATGAAGATCTTGGTGCCCTTGATCGAATACGTGCCGTCGGCGTTTTTGACCGCGGCCGTGGTGCAATCGCCGACGTCGCTACCCGCGTGCGGCTCGGTCAAACACATCGTGCCGCCCGAGCGACCTTCGACCATGTCCGCGACGAACAACTTGCGTTGGTCGTCAGTACCGAAACTCATGATCAGCTCGGCGGCGCCGATCGTCAGGCCGCTGTACATTTGAAAGCTCGTGTTCGAGCCGCTGATCAACTCGTTCACGACCGAGCCGAGCGTGCGCGGTGCACCTTGACCGCCGTGTTCGGGTTCGACCGAGAGCACGCCCCACCCGGCTTCCGTCAAACGCTTCCACGCGTCGATGAAGCCGGACGGAGTCTTCACGTGCCCATCGACGAGCTTGCAGCCCTCTTGATCACCGATCTGATTGATCGGCCCGCTCACTTCAGTCGCGAAACGATAGACCTCGGGAAGCACGAGCTTGACCTCGTCGAGGCCCCACTGCTCGAACGGCGGCTTGCCGAGAAGCTCTTGCAGCTTGAGCTGTTCGAACAGAACGAACTCGATTTCACGAAGGTCCGCTTTGTAGCGGTTGACTGCCTGGGCCATGTCCGTTGCTCCCTAGTTCTGTTTCCGCGTTGTACGTGTGCTCGACTCAACGACGTTCGTAGCGCTGTACGAGCAGTATGCTGCAGCCGAGCCTCCGTTGTATGACATAGTTACTTCCAATGTGCGCGGCACACCCCGGCGTGCCACCCACACGAGCCATCTCGCAGGTTTGCGCGGGCCGGCACTAGCACTTCGGCGCACACCTGGCTTCGCTACACACTCGGTTAACGCAGCGTGTCGCGCGTCACGTTTTCGAAGTCCGCCGGCCTGTTAGACTAGACATGCATGCAGCACGCGACCGATGCGTTGTCCGGCGTCGGAACGGAGCGTTACGAAGTCACCGCGCTGTTGGGGCAAGGCGGTATGGGCGCAGTGTACCGCGCGATCGACCGCGTGACCGGCAACGCGATCGCGTTGAAACGCCTGATTTTCGAAGCGAACGAAAAGCGTCAGAGCAAGCTCACCGAGCTGTTTCATCAGGAATACCGCGTGCTCGTGCGGCTCTCCCACCCGAACGTCGTGCGTGCGCACGATTTCGGCAGCGACGAGCGCGGACCCTTCTACACGATGGAGTTGCTCGAGGGTCGAGCACTTCATGAGCTCTCGCCGTTGCCATGGCGCGAAGTTTGCTCGCTCGCACGCGACGCGTGTTCGGCGCTGGCGCTCTTGCACTCACGACAGTTGTTGCATCGCGACGTCTCACCCAAAAACGTGCAGCGTACAGCCGACGGCCGCGCGAAGCTGCTCGACTTCGGCGCGATGACGGTCATGGGTCCGACCAAGACCCTCGTCGGCACACCGCCGTTCGTTCCTCCCGAAGCATCCTTGCAGCAGTCGCTCGACGGGCGTTCGGACTTGTACGCGCTCGGCGGTACGATCTACTTCGCTCTGACGCGGCGGCATGCGTATCCGGCGCGCACGCTCGCGGACCTGCCGGAGTTTTGGCGAGCTCCGCCGGCGCCGCCGTCCACTTACACGCCCACCGTCCCGGCTGCACTCGATGCGCTCGTGCTCGCGCTGCTCAGTCGCGAGCCCGCGGCGCGGCCTCGCAACGCGGCCGAAGTGATCGATCGGCTGACCTCGATCGCGGATCTGCCGGAGTCCGAGGTCAGCGCCGAGTCCCACGCGTACGTGTCGACTCCGGAGCTGGTCGGTCGCGGCTCGCAGCTAGCGCGCATTCGAACGCGGATCAAGAGCCTGCATAGCGGCAAGGGCGGCGCGATGCTGATCGAAGGCGCGGAGGGCTCGGGCCGTTCGCGAATGCTGGACACGACCGTCCTCGACGCGAAGCTCTCCGGGATCACGGTCGTACGCGCGAGCGCGGCGGATTCCGCGAGCGGACGCTACGGTGCCGTCAGCGTGATCGCGCAGCAGCTGTGGGCGGCGCTGCCCGAGGCGCATCGCGGCGAGGTCTCCGAAGATTCATTGCTCGCGCTGCTGCTCATCGGCAACGTGCCGGCGAACGCGGACAATCAGCGCCGCGCAGAGCTGCAAAACGCGTTCGTTGCGCTCCTGACCGCGTTCGAAAAGGTGGAGCCGCTGCTGCTCGCAGTGGACGACATCGATCGCTGCGACGAGGCCTCACAGGCCGCGTTCGCAACCGTCGCGCAGGCGTTTCGCCGCCAGCGGCTGCTGGTGGCCGTGAGCGTGATCGGCCGGCCTCGACACGAGCGCGCAATTCTCGTGTTGCGCGAGAAAGCGACGCAGATCGCGCTCCGGCGGTTCACCCCAGCCGATACCGAAGCGCTGCTCGGCTCCGTATTCGGCGACGTGCCGTACATCCACGCAGTCGCGGCACGGATTCACGAACGCGCGGAAGGCAACCCGCGTGGCTGCATGCAGCTCATTCAACACCTCGTCACCGGCGGCTACGTAACCTACCGCATGGGCACTTGGATCTTGCCGGCGGACCTCGATCACAGCGCGCTGCCCGCGACGCTCTCGGACGGCCGGCGCATGCAGCTCGAACACTTGAGCGCGGACGCGCGCGAGCTCGCCGAGATGCTGGCGGTCGCTGAAAGCAGCGTGCTCGACATGGATGCGTACCTCGAGCTCACGTCGCACGCCGATCGCGATCGCACGCGCGCTGCGCTCGATGAGCTCTCACTCGCAAAGCTGCTGCGGAGCGACGGCGCCTACTACGCGTTCGTAGCGCGAGTCTGGCCGGACGAGTTACTCGCGACGATCGATCCCGATCGCTTGCGCCAGTACAACCGGCGCATGGCCGCGGTGCTCGCAAAGCGCGACGCGGATCGGCTCGATATCGCTCGCTACCTGTGGCGCGCCGGGGATCGCGCGAGCGCGATCGACACGCTGATCGCGGAGCTGAACGCCGGCTCGCGCCGGGACCGCTGTCCGCGCGACTACGCCGAGTTGTTGCACGTCGCGGCGGCTGCGTGCACCGAGCTCTCGCGCAGCCCACGCGAACGATTCTTGTTGCTGCACGAGATCGTACGGCTCGGCCATGATCTCGCCCTGCCGAACATGCGGGCGCGGATGGCCGAGTTGTTCACGCAGCTTCGTAAGGACAGTGGTCTCGACGACTGGGAACAGCAGGACCCGCAACTCGAAGCGCTGCCACGACTACAGCTCGCGCTCCAGATCGCACAACAGCGCTGGGAACGCACGCCGGAGCACGAGCGTGGACTGCAACCGCTCGAAGCGGTCATCACTCTGTCGCGGTTGGTCTCGGATCTGATCTCAGTCGCGGCGCAGGCCGGTGACTTCGCGCTGTACGCGCTCTTGCCGCAGCTCGACGCATTTTTTCCGCTGTCGTCGGTGATCGCTCGCGTGCAGAACATCGCTGTGCCTGCGAGTAAGGCTGTCGTAGCCGGGCGATACGAAGTCGGGCGCGAGGGCTACATCAAGACACTCGAGGCGTTGCAGACGTCGCGCGAAGTCGACGAGGAGCTCCGCGGCTGGGCGATCAGCGCGCTTCACTGGGGAATCGGTTGCATCGAAGCGGGCTTGGGTCGCAAGGACGCGTTGACGCACGCGGAGATCCTGAACCGCGTGCCAGTGTGGCGTGTGCCGGCGTGGACCATCCGCCGGCTCTACTTCATGAACGTGGGCAATTTGCGCGAGGCCGAGCGTTGCCGCCGGCAGGTCGAGCTGCTCTTGCTACAGAGCCCGATCAAGCCGCCGCTGTACGCAGGCGCGGCGCACCAGCACGTGTACGCGTACGTATTGCTCGACAACATCTCCGGTCTGCGGCACGCGATCGTGGAAATGGAAGCAGTGTCGAAGTCGCAGCCGTCGCTCGCGCCGTTCGTACCCTTCACGCGCGGCGCACATGCGCGGGCGTGTGGAAATCATGCCGATGCGTTGAAGTGGTTCGATCAAACGTTGAGCGTCGTGAGGCCGGGCGAGCACCCGATCTGGCCGTGGGCAGCGTCGGGCCGGGTGCACACGTTGGTCGGGCTCGAGCGCTACAGCGAGGCGCGCGACTATGCGATGGGCGCGCTCGTCACGGCCGACGAGATTGGCCTCGGGATCATGCGACAACACATCGAAGTCGCGCTCGCGACTGCGGAAGGGAAACTCGGTGACTTTGCGGCGGCGTGTGCGCGGCTCGATGCGGCGGCTGCCGCTCGCGAAGCGCTCGGGATGGGTCCAGCGAGCTTGGGGCTCGTGTACGAGGCGCGTGCCCGCACTGCGCTGTGGATGAACGACGCGATTGGGTTCGATTGTTACGCGCGCAAGTGCGCGACGCAGTATCGGCTCGCACAAGCGGATCCGGCTCTGATCGCGAAGTACGAGCGGCTGATGCGCGAGGCGCGAGCGCTCGAGTTGTTGCAAAATCCGGAGCTGGCAGCCGAAGTCGCGCCGCTGTCCTCGGACACCGAAGACACGACGATAGTGCCAGAGACGGCAACTGAAGCGTTGTTCACGGATCCGCCGGCGAGACCTAGCCTGCACCTCCGCAGCTAGAAGCGTCAGGTCCGAACTTCACGGGTTTCGTGGCTTCAGAAACCCGCCCACTCGCGGCTCCTCGTCGATCACGAGCTTGCCGGGGTGCCTCGCTTCGAGCAGAGGTGCACCCGGCTGCCAGACCGGTAAGCCGAGAGCACGCTGCAGTGCGAGCGCGTCGAACGGCGCGTGTACCTTCACGTCGTTGTCGAAATACACGTAGACGTCGCGCGCCGCTCGCGGCTGCGCCGGTTTGGCGCTGATCCGACGCGCATCGGTCGGCTCTTCACCGCCGCTCCAGCTCGCGATGCGCCCCGCCCACCGCGCGATCGACTCCTGCGAATAGCCGCTCGCGTACAAGGCCTCGTCGCCGTGCAGCCGAACGTAGACGAAGTCGGCCGTCAGATCCTCCGCGTACGGCCAGTGACCGGCCGTATCGGCGACCACCCAGCCGATTCGCTGGCGGCGCAAGAGCGCGATGAACTCGGGCGTCGCGCAGGCTGGATTCCGAACCTCCACCGCGTGACGCAGCTTCCGGGTCTTGTCGGTTCGCGTCAGCGCGCGCCCTTTGAGTAGCGCCGAATGCTTGCGCGCGATCCGAGCGGCACTCTCGGTGTCCCGCGGCAGCTTCTCGAAGAACTCCTCGAACCGCTCGAGATTGGCCGGCATGTTCTCCGGGAACTGCCACAGGACCGGCCCGAGCTTGTCTCGAAGCGCGAGCACCCCCGACGCAAAGTAGTTCGCGAGCGCCTCGTCG
>Ga0193752_1000746_pt1 | contig 29649 bp, 10 predicted proteins | sample H1c1metaG_FD_144924 | JGI IMG/M metagenome (GOLD analysis project Ga0193752, IMG submission 144924) | Soil microbial communities from a riparian zone of the East river system, Colorado, United States - H1c1 | ecosystem: Environmental > Terrestrial > Soil > Riparian zone | place: USA: East River...
GATGTCGATGATCGCGAACTCCGAACCTGTCTCGACGATGCGCTCGAGCAGCGCTTCCATCACCGCTTGCGTGCGGCGCGAGTCGAGCGTGCCGATCAGCGGCAGCGCGAGCACGCCGTCCCAGAGCTGAACGACCGGCGTCGAGAGCTCGAGCATTTCGGCTTGTTGGCGAGAGATCACCTGCTCGCGCGCCTTCTGAAAGACCTCGGTCGTGTACAAACCGAGCTTGTCGAGGACGTCGGTGACTTCGAAGATATCGTCGAGCGTCGCGCTGTTTTGTTTCAGCCGCTTCATGATCGGCTGCTTCATCGAGAACACGAACATCGCGGTCTCGGACGGCGAGAACCCGAGCGTCGCGCGCTTGCGACTGACGTCCTCGAGGCGAGCGCGGATCGGTTGCCACTCTGGGGCGTCGATTTGCGAGCCGGACGCAAACGCGGCTTTCATGTGCGCGAGTAGTCCCGAAGACTGCTCGCGGAGCTCCGAGTCGCTGATCAGGTCGCCGCGACGCGAGATCGCGCTTTGCTGTTCCTTCAGCCATTCCTCGAGGATCTCGGCTTGTGAGCGCTCCAGCAGCTCCACGACCGGTTTCACGTTGCGCACCATCTCAGTCTCCTATGGTCGTGTCAGGGGTTTTCACGACGTATGTCGCTGACCCTCGATCACCCGGTCGACACTGATAGCTCGCGAGGACAGGGCTGTCAGCAGCAAACTCGTGCTTTGTCCCGAGCGATCAGAGGGCACGCCGGTAGCGGCCACCGACTCGGAACAACGCCTCGCTAATCTGCCCCAGACTCGCGTATTTCACAGTGTCCATCAGCTCTTCGAACACGTTGCCACCGGTGCGCGCGACGTGTGTGAGTCTCGCGATGGCCTCCGGCGTCCGCACCTTCGCACGCAGCTGAAACGCGCGCAGACCCTCGAGCTGGGCACGTTTGTCCGCATCGCTCGCGCGCACGGTCTCGGGCGGCGGGCTGTCGCTCACGGCTGCAGCCGTGTCCTGAACGAACGTGTTCACACCGATGATCGGCAGCTCACCACTGTGCTTGCGCGATTCGTACTCCATGCTCTCGCTCTGAATCCGGCTGCGCTGGTACAGCGTCTCCATACTGCCGAGCACACCGCCGCGCTCGGACAGCCGGTCAAACTCCGCGAGCACCTCGGCTTCGACGAGGTCGCTGAGCGCTTCGATGAAGTAGCTCCCCTGCAGCGGGTTTTCGTTCGCGAGCAGTCCGAGTTCGCGCTGCACGATCAGCTGGATCGCGATCGCCGACCGCGCGGATTGCTCGGTCGGCGTCGTGACTGCTTCGTCGAACGCGTTCGTGTGCAAGCTGTTGCAGTGATCGGAGAGCGCCGACAGCGTCTGCAGTGTCGTGCGCACGTCGTTCCACGCCATCTCCTGCGCGTGCAATGAACGGCCCGACGTCTGCACGTGGTACTTCAGCTTCTGACTGCGTTCGTTCGCGCGATAGCGGTCGCGCAACGCGATCGCCCAAATCCTGCGCGCGACGCGGCCGAGCACGTTGTACTCGGCGTCGAGGCCGTGGCTGAAGAAGAACGAGAAGTTCGGGGCGAACTCGTCGATCGACATGCCGCGCGACAGGTAGTACTCGACGTAGGTGAATGCATTCGCGAGCGTGAACGCGAGTTGCGTGATCGGGTGTGCACCGGCTTCGGCGATGTGATAGCCCGAGACCGACACCGAGTAGAAGTTCTGGATCCGCTCGCGCACGAAGTACGCTTGAACGTCGCCCATCAACCGCAACGCGAAGTCGACCGAGAAGATGCAGGTGTTCTGCGCTTGGTCTTCTTTCAAGATGTCGGCCTGCACGGTGCCGCGAATGTTCCGCAACACGTCGCTCTTGATGCGCGCGTAGACTTCGGGCGGCACGACGCTGTCGCCGGGAATGCCGAGTAAACCCAAGCCGCGCCCGTCGTGGCCTTCCGGAAGTGGGCCGGCATAACGTGGCATCTCACCCGCCGCTGCGCGCTGCACGCTTTCGAGCTTGCCGGCCTCGCGCAGGTGCTGTTCGACCGCACGATCGATCGCGACGTTGAAGTACCACGCGAGCACGATCGGCGCGGGGCCGTTGATCGTCATCGACACTGAAGTCGACGGATGGACGAGCTCGAAGCCCGAATACAGCTTCTTCGCGTCGTCGAGACAGCACACCGAGACGCCCGAGTTGCCGACCTTCCCGTAAATGTCAGGGCGCTCGTCCGGATCGCGTCCATACAACGTGACGCTGTCGAATGCGGTCGATAGCCGCACCGACGGCTGACCGCGCGCAAGAAAGTGAAACCGCCGGTTCGTCTGCTCGGGACTACCTTCGCCGGCGAACATGCGCGTCGGAGCTTCGGCGCGCTGCTTGAATGGAAATACGCCGGCCGTGAATGGGAAGCGCCCCGGCAAGTTCGACAGCGCGAAAAAACGCGTCAGCTCGGTCCAATCTTCGGTCGCCGGCACGGCCACGCGCGGCAGCTGCGTTCCAGCGAGGCTCTTCACGTGGTTGACGGCGACGACCGGCTTGCCTCGCACGTCGTAGCTCTGCTTCTCGTCCGAATACGCGCGCCGGCGCTCGGGCCAGGTTGCGAGCTCTCGCCTCAGATGTTCGGGCAGACTCGCTAGCGCGGTCTGGTACTTCTCACGCAAGCGCGTGAACAGCAGATCCGTCGAAGCGGGTCGTGGGCTCGGCTCGGCAGCCAACGGCGGCGGGGTGTCTCCGAGCTCCACGAGCGCCCGCGCGAGCGCTTGGGCCCCACCTGCGGCGATGGCGGAAGCCTCCGCCTGTGTTCGGTACTCGCGCACCTCGTTCGCGATCTCGGCGAGATAACGTGTGCGACCCTCCGGGATCGGCGCGCGAAACGCCGGCTCGTTCGGGTCGAGCGGCAGCGACGTGCTCGCAGCCAACAGCTTCGCAAAACGTGCGGGGCGCCGCGCGTGAAGCTGCCCGACGACGGCGCGGTAGAGTCGCTCGACGCCCGGATCGCCGAAGCGATGCGCGACGCTGGGATATACCGGCACCTCGCCGTCGGGCACGCTGAACTTCTCGTGGTTGCGGCGCCACTGCTTGCGCAAGTCGCGAAGCGCATCTTGGCCGCCTCGCCGATCGAACTTGTTGAGCGCGATCAGATCCGCGAGCTCGAGCATGTCGATCTTCTCGAGCTGCGAAGGCGCGCCGTAGTCCGGCGTCATCACGTAGAGCGAGACGTCCGCGAGCTCGGTGATCTCGGAGTCTGCCTGTCCGATGCCTGCCGTCTCGACGAGGATCAGGTCGTAACCCGCCGCCGACAGCACCGATACCGCGTCTGAAACGGCAGCCGACAGCGCCAGGTGGGCGCGCCGCGTCGCGAGCGAGCGCGCGTAGATGCGCGGTGCGAGCGAGTTCAAGCGGATGCGATCACCGAGTAGAGCGCCACCGCTCTTCCGCCGCGTCGGATCGACGAGCAGTAGCCCGATCGAGAGCTCCGGATCATCGCGCCGCAGCCGCGACAGGAGCTCGTCGATCACGCTCGACTTTCCCGCACCGCCCGTGCCCGTGATCCCGAGCACGGGCGTGGCACCGCGGTCGGTTCGAGCTGCGCGCGCCGCGATCAGCTGACGAAGCCGAGCTAGCTCGGCGCCTGCGAGGTCTCCGCTTTCGAACGCGCTGATGACCCTCGCCACCGACTGCTCGTCTTCGACCGACAATCGTTCCACGTCGCGTGGCATGGAAAGCGGCAGCCGCACGGGGATCCCGTCGAACATGCTCGCGATCATCCCGCGCAGACCCAGCGCGCGGCCCTCCTCTGGACCAAAGATCCGCGTCACGCCCGCCGCCTGTAGCGCGATGCGTTCCGCCGGCAGGATGGTGCCGCCGCCGCCGCCGTACACTTGAACGTGCCCTGCCCCGCGCTCGCGGAGTCGCGCGACCAGATACCGGAAGAACTCCATGTGGCCCCCCTGGTAGGAGGAGACGGCGACGGCTTGCGCATCCTCTTCGATCGCGGCCTGCACGATCTCGTCCACGGAGCGGTCGTGACCCAAGTGAATCACTTCCGCGCCGAGCGCTTGCAGCATGCGGCGCACGATGTGAATCGCGGCGTCGTGGCCGTCGAACAGCGACGCCGCGGTCACGATCCGTGGCGGCGGCAGGCTGTGTTGTGGCGGTTCCGCGTCACCCGGCGTCATCGCATCGGCCTCACCCGGTTACGCGCAACTTGTTGTGTTCTAAACGTATCAGGGCCCGCGCGGGTGCGCACATCCCAGCCAGGTCTGATGTTTCCAGTCTTGGCGCCGCGCTCGCATCGACCGTGGGTGCGCAAAACAGGTGCGGATTCCCCGTACTGCAGCGCGAGTGACCGACATCACGCAGCTGCCACTTTCGTGCCTAAAATCAGCCTCTGCGCGCAGAATCAGTTACGGCAAAAACGTCAGGCTCGCTACCGCTGGCAGGGTACCCGTGGCAGAGTCGGCCGAAGGACGAAGTGTGAGCCACGACGAAGGAAGCAACGACGCCAAAAAGTCGGGCAACCGAGAACCGTCCCTGCACGACACCGTGCCAGGAGTTCCGGACATGGAGCTGGGTCGCACGCTTCCGACCGGTGCCGCATTTCACGTCCGTGCCGCCACCTACGACAGCCCCGCTTCGACCATGCCGAACACTCCCGCGAGCCTTCCCCGACACGACGATCCATCCGCGCCGCAAGACGGCGCGCGGCCGAGCTCGCCTCCTTCAGGCACGGGTGGTCCGCTCACGTTTGGCTCGACGCACAAGGAGTTCGTAGCGCCCAAGATGAGCGCACGCGAAAAGGCGAAGCGCAACGTGCTCACGCATACGCTGCAGATGCCACTCGTGGTCACGCCACTGCCGCCAGCAGCTGCAGACGTCACAGCCGGCGCTGCGGCGGTGCGAAGAGCGACGATCAAAGGCACGCAGCCTCCAGCGAGCCCACTTCCGGCGGGGTGGACTTCGATGCATCGCGTCGGTTCAGGCGCGCCGCCGGAGCCGTCGAGCTCTCGGCCGGCCTCTCAACGCAGCACCGACCCGCTGAACGCGACGCGCAGCGGGTACCCGGGGCGCGGTGATCACAGCGAGCGATTCGAGCGAGCGGATCAGGACGAGCGCTTCGAGCGCGCCGACCCGAGCCAGCGTTTTCAGCACTCGGAGCGCACCGACCCGAGCGAACGTTTTCAGCGCGCGGAGCGCGCCGACCCGAGCGAACGTTTTCAGCGCGCGGAGCCCGTGACCGGGGCACGCGACCCGCGCGCGCAGCCCACGCTGCAGGACGCGCCGTTCGGCTGGCAAAATCCGTCCGGCTCTGCGCCTCGCGAGTCGTTCCCGCGCTGGAATGATCGCGAGCGCATCCCCGAGTACGAGCGCGAGACGTTGCCCGGAACGATGGCAGTTCGCATCCCGGCGTTGAGTGCGCGCGAGTGGATGTTCATCGCTCTTCTCGCATGCGCTTCCGCTGCGACGCTCTACTCGCTGTTGATCGACGACGTCACCACGCCCGTCGAAGACGAGGCCGAAACCGCGATGTCGACTGCACCGGAGCACGTGGTGAAGCCCGCTCCGGTGGCTGCGTCGCCAAAGCCCACGTCCGCGTCCACGTCCACGTCCGCCTCTAGGCCCGCCGCCGAATCGGAGGTCAAACCTGCTCCTCTGGCTGCGGCGAGCTCGAACGTCACCGAGATCGTGTCCGAGCCCGCGCACGCGGAGATCGTCGTCGGCGGAGCGGTGATCGGGAACACACCGGCGCAAGTCGTGCGCGGTGACAAAGACGCCGACTACCTCTTGCGCAAGCCAGGCTACGAACCGCAGCTCGTGCGGGTGACACCGCACAGCCCGAAGAGCATCACGATCACGCTTCACGCCAAGCAGTGACCTGATCGTCAGGTCGTGTAGTCGGCGTTGATGCGAATGTAGTCTTCAGTCAGATCGCAGCCCCAAGCGGTTGCCGAGTAAGCGCCCTGCCCGAGGTCCGCGCGCAGGCGCACGTCAGGTGCATCCATCGCTTTGGAGATCGCCGCGTAGTCGAGCGCCGTCGGCGCCCCGCGCTCGAACGCGCACTGGTCGCCGCTCCAACCACTCATGTTTTCGACGTCGAGCTCCGCACCCGAGCGCCCGAGCGCCATCATCACTCGCCCGAGGTTCGGATCGCGCCCGGTGATCATCGTCTTCACGAGCGGTGACGACACGACCGTTCGCGCGGCACGCCGTGCATCGTCGCGACTCTTCGCGCCATCGACCCGCATCTCGATCAACGTGCGCGCGCCTTCACCGTCGCGCGCAAGGTCGCGCGCGAGCTCGATCGCGACCGCGCGAATGCCCTGCGCGAGCGCGCGAACCTCGTCGGTGTCCGACGTCAATCTCGGACCACCCGCTGCACCGCTCGCGAACAACAACATCGTGTCGCTCGTCGACGTGTCCATGTCCACGTCGATCATATTGAACGAATCGTCGCCCGCATCACGCAGCAATGCAGCCAAGAGCTGCGGATCGACGTCGGCGTCCGTCGTCAGAAATCCGAAAACCGTCGCCATGTCCGGGTGCACCATGCCGGAACCCTTTGCGACGCCCCCGACGCTGTAGACGTGCCCGCCCGCGTGCACGCGCACGGCGCGCGCTTTCGGAACGGTGTCCGTCGTCATGATCGCGCGGGCGAAGACTTGGCCGCCGTCCTCCGACAGCAGAATGCGTGGAATGCCGGCCTGGATCCGCTCCATCGGCAAGTGACGCCCGATCACCCCAGTCGAACCGACGAGCACGTGCTCGCCCGGCACCCCGACGTGTTCGCCCGCAAATGCGGCCATCGCGCGTGCATCGCGCAACCCTCGCTCACCGGTCGCCACGTTGGAGCACCCCGAGTTCACGATCAACGCGCGCGCGACGCCTCCGCGGACTCGCTCGCGGCAGACGGTCACTGGCGCACCGCACACACGATTGCGGGTAAAGATCCCGGCGACACTGCACAAACGGTCCGCATACAACAGCCCGAGATCCAGTCGTTCCGCCACTGGAGCGGCTCCGCCGACAGCGGCACCCGCGCCCAGCGCCGAAGGCGGCTCGGTGAGCTTGGAAACCTCGGCTGGCGGCGCCGCCTTGATGCCGGAGGCGACCGCGCCGGCCTGGAAACCGTGCGGCGTAGTCACGCTTCCACCGTCGATCCACTCGAGCTCGTTCGACATGCGCGTGGTCATAGCGCGATTGCGCCAAAAACGTATAGCGGATAGCCGGGAGTGACCGCGACTTGCACCCTTGGGGCCTAACGGGAGCTATCTGGCGGATTCGAAAGCTAAAACTCCCCAGTTCGGTACGGTCGCTTGCCGCCGTTTCGTCCCTGTTGTTATAGAGGCGCGATGCGAAAGCGAATCTTGGTCACGGGCGGCGCGGGCTTCTTGGGCTCGCACCTGTGCGAAAAGCTGCTCGGACTCGGTCACGAAGTGGTCTGTCTCGATAACTTTTTCACGTCTGCTCGCCGAAACATCGAGCACCTGTTGGACGACCATCGCTTCGAGTTGCTGCGGCACGACGTGACCGAGCCGATCGTGATCGAGGTCGACGAGATCTATCACCTCGCGTGTCCCGCTTCGCCGGTTCACTACCAGCGCAATCCCGTCCGCACGATTCGCACGGCCGTGCATGGAACGCTGAACATGTTGGACATGGCGCGCGAAGTCCACGCGCGCATCCTCGTCGCCTCGACGAGCGAAGTGTACGGCGATCCGAAAGAGCACCCGCAGCAAGAGAGTTACTGGGGACACGTCAATCCGATCGGACCGCGTGCCTGTTACGACGAAGGCAAGCGCTGTGCTGAATCATTGACGGTGTCGTACGCGCGGCAGTTCGGCGTCGCGACGCGCATCGTGCGCATCTTCAACACCTACGGCCCGCGCATGCATGAAAACGACGGCCGCGTCGTTTCGAACTTCGTGTTGCAAGCGCTGCGCGACGAGGACATCACGGTCTACGGCCAGGGCCAGCAGACGCGTTCGTTCTGCTTCGTGAGCGATCTGCTCGAAGGCTTCGTGCGCCTCTTGGCGCTACCGGAAGATCCGGGGCCGGTGAACGTCGGCAATCCGAGTGAACGCACGATCAAAGATCTCGCGGAGCTCACGATCAAGCTCACGGGTTCGAAATCGAAACTGCGGTACGAGACGTTGCCGGTCGACGACCCGACACGCCGTTGTCCGGACATCACGAAAGCAAAACAGCTGCTCGGCTGGGAGCCGCAAGTCGACATCGAAGATGGACTCTCGAAAACGATCGCGTACTTCCGCGAGTACCTGCGCCAGCGAGGATCTGCATAATCGGCAGCGCGGTCGTAGGCCATGACAACCTTTCCGCTAGCTCCTCGTTTCGAGCCGAATCCCGCATTGCGCGTGCTGTATTCCTGGTTCTTCGATGCAATCCAGGTCGACGACGGCTGGGTTCGTGCGGTGCGAGAGCTGGCGAGGCAAGGCAGCGTCGTCTACGTCCTGCGCAACTTGAACCCGGTCGATTTTCTCGCGCTCGATCATCTGACGAAGCGTTACGACTTGCCGCAAGTCGGATTCGTGAACGACTTGCGGCTCAGTCTGCTCAATCCGATCCACGGCGGCTTGTTCCAGACGTGGACGCGCCGCCGCCATACCGCGCCCGGGATTCAGCTGCGAGGCGCGCTCGATCAAGGCAGCTCAGCAGCGCTGTTTTTGAAGCGGCCGCCGAGCGTGCTCGACGTCGCCGGCGGCGCGAGCGGAAATCGCGGCCTCAAAGAAGGCGACGAGCTGATGCGCACGTTGATCGATCGCCAGCGCGAGACCGATCGGCCCGTACTGCTCGTGCCGCAAGTGTTTTTGTGGACGAATCGCCCAGACACCCACGGCAGCCACTACCTCGACATGTTTTTCGGCCCGCGCGAGTGGCCGAGCTCCCTGCGCACGATCGCGCAGTTTCTCTACAACCATAAACACGTGCTGCTGCGCGCAGGTGAGCCGCTCGACCTCGGCAAGTATCTCGAGAGTCACGCCGGCGCCTCGGTCGACAACCACGTGCGGCGCGTCATTTACGTGATGCTGCGGCGGCTCGAGCGCGAGCGCCGCGCCGTGACAGGCCCGGCACAAGCGCCGCCGGATCGCCAGCGCCAGCAGGTCCTGCGTTCGCCGAAGCTTCAAAAGACGATCGTGCACCTCGCCGGCGACAAGCCGCAGGATCGCTACACCGTCACGCGCAAGGCGCTCGACATCTTGAAAGAGATGCAGGCGACGCCGGACAGCGCGACGATCAAGGCGATGGAAGTCTTGCTCGATCGGATCTTCCACCGCGTCTACGCGGGCATCGACGTCGATCGCGAAGGCGTCGATCGGATTCGCGAGAAGAGCAAGGAGTACACGATCGTGCTCTTGCCGAGCCACAAGAGCCACGTCGACTACTTGGTGCTCTCGTACGTGTTCAACTACGAGAACCTGTCGTTGCCGCTGATAGCGGCAGGCGACAACCTCGCGTTTTTTCCGCTCGGGCCGGTGCTGCGGCGTGCCGGTGGCTTCTTCATCCGCCGCCAGTTCGGGGGCGATCGGCTGTACTCCGCCGCGGTCGAAGCCTACGTGCGGCGCATGATCCGCGACGGGCACACGCTCGAGCTGTTCATCGAAGGTGGTCGCAGCCGCACCGGCAAGCTGCTCAAGGCGCAGGTCGGCATGTTGAGTATGTTGATCGACGCCGCGAGCGCGGTGCCGAATCGCGAAGTGGTCTTCGTGCCGGTCAGCATCGGCTACGAGCGCATCGTCGAGACGAGCGCGTACGGCCGCGAGTTGATCGGCGCCGACAAGCAAAAGGAAGATGCGAAGGGCCTGCTGCGCGGTGCGAGCGCGTTGCGGCATCGCTACGGTCGCATCAACGTCCAGTTCGGAGACCACCTGAGCATCGACAGCATCTGCGAAGAGCTCGGGCTCGATCGCGAGCAGACGCGGAAATCACCGGCGAAACGCCGCGCCGTGGTCTCGCGCTTCGGTAACCGCACGCTCGACGAGATCAACCGTGTGACGGCGGTCACACCAGGTTCGCTGACCGCGCTCGCACTCCTGTCGGACGAGCGCCGCAGCTTGTCTCACGAGGAGCTGCTGCAGCGCTGCCGGCACTTGTTGCGCGTGCTCACCGACCTCAAAGCGCGCATCACGCCGCGGACGGCTGCAGACGGCGAGCTGCGCGATCAGGCGATCTCCGAAGCGGTCGAGATGTTCGTCGAAGCGGAGATGCTCGAGACGCATCGGCCGGGAGACTTCCCGCCCGATCGCGAGCGCCGTTCGCATCGCGCCGGCGTCGGCGCGTTGTATCGGGTTCCCGAGCGCAAGCGCATCGAGCTCGACGTGAGCAAGAACATCATCGTGCACTTCTTCGTCGAACGCGCGCTGCTGTCGATCGCGACGTTGATGCCGCCAGGGCCCGAAATCGCGCTCGACACCGTGCGCGAACGCACGCGCGAGCTCTCGGAGTTGTTCAAACACGAGTTTCGCTTGAGCGGGAACGGCGCATTCCCGGAGACGTTCGACGCGACGCTCGCAGCAATGCAGCGCGCGGGCGACGTGGAGCTCTTCGCGGACGGTCGGCTCGACGTCGGCGGAGGTCGGGACGGCTGGAGCGGCCTGGTTTGGTTGCGAACCTACGCGGCGATCCTGCGCAACTTCCTCGAAGGCTACCGCGTGGCAGCGCGTGGACTCAGCGTGCTCGTGCGCGGCCCCCTTCCGGAAAAAGAACTCGTGAAGCGCAGCCTGGCGCTGGGCCACCGCATGTACTTGAGCGGCGAGATCGAACGCCACGAAGCGGTGAGCAAACCGATCCTGCAAAATGCGCTGCTCGCATTCAAAGACGAAGGCTACGTGCAACTGCGCGAAGGCAAATATTCGCTGACAACGTCGTTCGACAGCCCGGACGCAGTACGCGCAATCGAAGGTCGCGTCGCGGGATATCTGGAGGCGGCGCCGGAATGAGCCCGCCGCCGCGCGCTGCAGGCGTAGCCGCGGGGCCGCGCTGGCACCGCGCGATCGTGCCGCTTGCCTGCGGCGTGGTGAGCCTGGTGCAGTGGTTTCCGGTGTTCCGTGAGCCAGGGTCGACCGGCTTCGGCGACTGGCAGATGATCCAGCACAACTGGGAAGCGGCGTACATCTCGCTCGCGCGCTTCGGCCAATGGCCGCTCTGGGATGCGTTCCACTGCGGCGGCATCTCGATCTTTCGCAACCCCGAGTCTCAGGTCTACTCGCCGTTCTTTCCGCTGTCGTTCGCGTTCGGAACGGTCTGGGCGGTCAAGATCATGTTGTGGGCGCACGTCGCGATCGGCCTGTGGGGCGCCTACCGTTTGGCACGCGATGCCTACGCGTTGCACTGGCTCCCGAGTGCGCTCGCAGCGTTTGCGTGGGGATGCTCGGGCTGCATCGTCTGGGACGGCGCCGGGGGTCACGCGACGTTTCTGCCGTTTACGTTCACGCCCTGGGTGATCTGGCTCGTGCGTTCGAGCCTAACACTTCGCCGCAAAGCTGCGTTGATCGCGCTCTTGTTCGTCGTGACGCTCTACGAAGGCGGAACCTACCCGCTTCCGTTCTTCGGCTTGCTGCTCGTGTTCGAGCTCGTGTTGCTCGCGATTCAGCGCGTCGCGCCTCGCTGGCGGGCTGCGCGCGATTCGGCCGTGCTCGGCGCGACCGTGCTCGTGCTCACGGCGCTGACCGGAATGCTTCGCATCGTTCCGTCCGTGTTCGCGCTGCGCGAGTTTCCGCGCCAAGTCGCGAACAACGATTCAGTCGATCTCGCCTACGTGCTCGTGATGTTGACGGCGCGCGAACAGCCGTGGCGTACGCCGGAGCATCACTTCGTGTGGGCGGAGTACGGCAGCTACATGGGCTGGCCGCTCGTGATTCTCGGCGCGGCAGGTGCGGTGCTGGTGGCCGTGCGCGGTCCGCGCCATCTACTCGCCGGTCTCGTCGTCTTCGGCAGCATCATGCTCGGCAACCTCGGACCCTACGCACCGTGGAGTGTGCTCCACGAGCTTCCGGTGTTCGACTCACTTCGCGTACCCACGCGCTTTGCGATGTTCTTTACGCTCTATGTTGCGCTGCTCGCGGCGCATGCCGTGCAGGTGGTGTTGGATGCGAGTCGCAAGCTTCCGCGGTTCGGAGCGTACGCCGTACTCGCCCTGCTGACGCTCGCAGCTGCAGCGCAGCTCACCGACGTGATCAGAGTATCGCGGTCTGCCGTCGAGCTCTGGCGAGGTGCGCCGCTCGACGACGCTCCACCTGCGGAGCGTCATCACCTCGTCGCAGGTCGGTACGCACAACGCTACGCGAGCTACCCGCGCCTGAACCTCGGGACGCCCCAGTGCTACGCGGGTGCGATGAACTGGCGTGTGTCGCGCGCGCTGTGGACCGGTGACAAGCCGCAAGTGCGCGTGCACGAAGGTGAGGGAATCGTCTACGAGGTGCGCCACACGAGCTCGGAGTGGTCGGCCGACGTGGAGATGAAGAGCGCCGGTCGGCTGTGGTTCAACCAGAACTTCGCGGACGGTTGGCGCGCGAACGTAGGTTCAGTCGCGAGCGACGAGGAGCTGCTCGCGGTGGATCTCCCACCTGGTCGGCATCTCGTGCAATTGCGCTACGCGCCGCGCGAGCTGTTCTGGTGTGTGCTGCTCAGCGCGTTCGGTTTCATCGCAATCGGCCTGGTCGGATTCTGGCGACTGCCGCCGCTGTGAGCGGCAGCTCCAAGCCTCGAATCTCAGGACAGAACGGCTTGTCAAGTTACGTTCAGCTAGTAAAATAACGTTGTAATGAAAATCTCGCCCGTCTTCGCGGTGCTGTTGCTGGTCGCTTGTGCTGAAACGGGGAGGACACCGCTAGTTGGCGCGGGCGCGCGCGACGGCGGTCTTCTGTGCACGGACGAAGACGGAGACGGATTCGGTGAAGGTTGTGCGCGCGGTGGCGACTGCAACGACACGGATCCGCTGGCGCATCAAGGTTGTTTGTCGTGTGTGAACCCGGCGGAGGGTTGTGCATGTGACAACTCCAACAAGCCGATTAGTTGTTACCTCGAGCCTTCGCCGAGCGACGACGGCGGTGTGATGTGTCACGAGGGCACGCGGTACTGCCGCGACGGCGGGTGGTCGGCCTGCGAGTCGATCTTCAGCTATCCGAAGCCCGAAGTTGCTCAGCCTCAAGCGGTGGTCAACAAAGACGCAGGCACCGAGAAGTGCAGCGATTGCCGCCCGAACTGCTTCATCGTGCGCGACAACTTGGGTCCGATCGACGGTGGCTTGGGTGACGCTGCAGTTCAGACGCAAATCACCGATGGTGGCGGCCTCGCGCTCGGCACCTACACGGTCGACTCCGGCCCGGTAGACGCGAGCACGTACGACGCGGCGTCCTGCATGCTCAACTCGGCGCCGGACAAGGACTGCGACGGCATCCTCGACATCTACGACCCCTATCCGTTGATGAAACCGTTTGCGACTGCCAACCCGACGATCTTCTTGGACATCGCGGCGGGCGCGACCGGTACCGGCGTCGTGAACCTCGCGTTCTACCTGAACTCGGCCGACGTTTACTTCTTGCTCGACCAAACCGGTTCGATGAGCGAGGAGCGCGCGAACTTGGTGGCCGGTCTCACGACGGGCGACTACGTCAACAACGCGGCGTACAAGTGCTCGGACTTTGACTTCGACGGCGTCCCGAACAACGAGCTCAAGAGCAAAGGCGTCATCGGCGCCGTCCGCTGCTACATCCGCGACGCGAACTTCGGCGTCGGCTTCTTCCGCGAGATTCCGTTCGACGCGCGCTCCGGCGGCTTCCCGTGGTTGCCGTGGCAGTACGCCGAAGACGACGACATCGCGTTCCGCAACTTCCAGGACATTACGTCCGACGTCGCGAAGGTGACCATCGGCGTCGGCAAGCTCTCTACGCGCGCGAACCTCGACTGGGACGAAGCGGCGATGCCGGGCTTGTACACACTCGTCACCGGCAACGGCATGTACTTCGGAACGAACAAGACTTCGATTCCGACGCGCACGAGCTGCCCCGTGAATACGTGGGGTTATCCGTGCTTTCGTAAGGATGCGATCCCCATCGTCGTCTTGTTCACGGACGCGCCGACCCACAACGGCCCGACGACCAACACGTCGCCGTACGACGCGAGCGACCTGAACATCACGCGCAATACGAGCTCGAGTGCGCTCGAGGCGGCAGGCAACGAAACGTACCTGACTGCGACCAACGCGGGCGACGTGACGAACAGCTACGTCACCTACGCGGGTGACACGAGCAACATGCTGTCGGATACGACCACGTCGGCGTTCACGTGCGCGTCAGCGGCAGGCGCTCCCGACGCGTTCTACAAGTTCTCGCTGACCTCGACGAAGAACGTCACGATCTCGACCGAAGGTTCGGAGTTCGACACCACTGTCGCACTCTGGGGCAACATTCCGGCAGCCGCCACCTCGGTCGCAGCTGCGAGCAACAACGACACGTTCTCGAACGCCTACAACTTCGGTGACATCACGAGCAAGTACGTCGTCACGTCGGGCAGTTCGACCGGCCTCGCCTCCGACTACCTCGCCGGTGACCTCGGCTGCAGCTCGTACTCCGGCAGCCCGGACACGGCGTTCAAGTTCACGCTGACACAAGCGACCAAAGTCGCGCTCGACACGAGCGGATCGACGATCGGAACGAGCCTGAGCTTGTTCAGCGGCACCCCGACCACGCCGACCTACACCACGGCGTCGAACTCGAACGACACACTCGCCAATGCGCTGTCGATTGGCCCCATCAACACTCTGATGAAGGCGTACTCCGGCACGACGAACATCGGCACGATCACGAACAACTACACCGGCGCGCAGATCGGTTGCGGCACGGCCGACAATTCACCGGATGCGGTGTATTCGTTTGCGGTTGGCACGCCCACGCGCGTGCGGGTGACTACGGAAGACTCGGCCCTCGACACGGTTCTCGCGCTCGTCGACGGCAGCGGCAACACGCTCACGACCAGCACGGCGTACAGCAACAACGACAGCGAGTCGAGCAGCAACGGCAACATCAACCTCGGCGCGCTCGACGGCAAGTCGTTACGTGTGACCGGCAGCACGTCGAGTCTCGACAGCGACTACGACAATGCCCTCGTTGGTTGTGACGCGACATCACGCGATGCCGTGTTCAAGTTCACGCTCGCGCAAGAGCACGATGTTCAGATCGATTCCATCACGCCGACCACCGCGATGGACACGGTCATAGGCTTGTTCAGGGGCTCGATCATCTCGTCGGACACGGCGTACGCGGGGCAAACATCGTACGAGAATCTGGCTTCGGCCGGCTACCCGGGCGCGATCGACGCAAAGCACTACAAGGTCACCGGGACCACGAACGGCATGGTCGCGAACTATCTCGGTGCGCAGACCGGCACGTGCAACACGGCGGCCGCCGACTCGAGCCCGGATGCAGTCTACCGACTCCACCTCAACGCACAGACCGACATACGGCTGGATACGCTGGGCTCAGCGTTCGACACGGTACTGTCCCTGCACAGCGCCTTGCCGGACCAAACGTCCACGACGATCACCACGGGTGACACGGTCGCATCGCCGTATGCGATCGCCGGCATCAGCAACCGTAATGCCGTGTTCTCGAACAGCGGCGCGGGCACGACGAGTTTCGCGGCAGACGTCGCGGTAAACAGCGGCAGCAGCACCTGCGCCGCGCACGCAGCTGCGCCAGATGCGGTGCTGTCGTTCTCAGTCGCCACTCTGGGCAGCTATCAGATCGACACGATCGGTTCGGGTTTCGACACTGTCTTGGGTGTGTTCCCGCAGGCGTCGATCACGACGCTTCCGACCGCGACGAACTCGGCGGGCAGCGGCGACGCGAGCGGTGGCGCAGTGGATGCCGGCGCCCTCACGGCGGCGAGCTGGAAGTCGTACACCGGCACCGTCTCGAGCTCGTTCGTAGCCAACAAGACGGACTTCACCGGCTGCGGTGCAAGCGGTTCGAACGGCCGCGACGTCTTCTACAAGTTCAACGTCACGACCACGCAGACGATCACGATCGACACGATCGGCTCGGCATACGACACCGTGCTCGGTGTCTTCAAGTCGGACCTCACACAGGTCCCGAACACCATCGCGTCAAGTTACTGCAACGACAACGGCGCGAACCCCGGCGACAGCATCACCGGCACGTTCACGACTGGTACATATTACGTCGTGGTCAAAGGCAAGACCTCGGGCTCGAGCGGCTATGGCGCGTACAAGATTTCGTTCAGAGGGAGCGCGGCCGGTCTCGTCCCCGCAGGCAGCTGCGACGACCAAAGCGGTGGTAGCAATACGTCCAAGCTGACCTTGACCCTCAGCCCAGGTAACTACTACGCCGTCGTCAAGGGCAAAACCGCGACTGACAAGGGCACGTACAAGCTCGCGGTCAAACACATCGACTGGGTGACCGCCGGCGGCACGGTCGTAGCCTGCAATGACAACAGCGACACGACGACGACTACATCTCGAATCGACGTCACCAACCTTGCCGCAGGCGACTACTACGTCGTCATCAAGGGTAAGAACAACGCTTCGAGCGGCCACGGCAGCTACGTACTCAACATGCAAGACACCGGCACGCTGCCGAACGGTTGGGTCGCATGCAACGACAACGCGAACACGAGCACTACCGCATCGTCGATCAGACAGACGCTGCCCGCAGGCACGTACTGGGTAGTCGTGAAGGGTCGCACTGGCGGCTCGCCGACCAGAGGCGCATACGGTCTGAACATTCTCGACAAGGACGCCACCGCAAGCGCGAGCGTGATCGCGTGCGACTACAACTCTGGGTCGGGCGGCACTTCGGCGATCGAAACGGATCTTGCGGCCGGAACCTATCGCGTAATCGTCAAAGGCAAGGCGAGCTCGGACAAGGGCGCGTACAAGCTTCAAGTGCGCGACGTGACGACGTTGCCCACCGGTAGCAATCGACTCAACTGCGACTATCAGAGCGGCACCGGCAACAAGTCCTACCTCGAGCAACAGCTGAACGCCGGCACGTACACCGTGCTGTTGAAAGGCGACGCTGCGAGCGGCGGCGCCTACAAGCTGTCAGTTCGCGACGCGACGAACGTGAACGCGACCGAAACGCCGCTCTACTGCAACAACGACGCGTCGGGGAGTACGGAGACGTCGAAGATCAGCAACAAGTCTCTGACCGCCGGTACGTACTACGTCGGCGTCAAAGGCAACACGCTCGCGAGCTCCGGCCGTTACCAAATCTCGTTCGGCGCTGGCTCGACGGCGAGCTCCAAATACGTGCCGCCCACCTGGGCCGAAACGCTCGCCGCGCTCACGGCGAAGAAGGTGCGCGTGATTCCGATTCTGTCGTGCAAAGACGACTTGGATCACGGCAACCTTCAGGGTGACTGCGGTCGAGCGCGCACTCAGTTCACCGCGCTCGCGAACGCGACCGGTGCACTCGGCTCGAGCCTGCAGCCGTTGATCTACGATATCGACCATCTCGGCACCGGCTTGTCGGACACAGTCGTCAAGGGTATCGCTTCGCTCGCGCAGTACTTGGAGATGAACGTCTCCGCGCAGGTGGCGTTCGATCCGGACCCGAACCCGGGCTTCACCTTGGTCATCAAGGCGATCAGCAAACCGGGTGACGGTTGTAACGGCGTGATCGGCGCCGAGTTCCAGAAGTGCGCGCCGGGTGCGACACCGCGGTTCGAGATCTCGTTCACGAACCCGCTCAGTGCCCCGGTTCCGCGCAACAGTCCGGCGAAGGATCCGAACGGCGGCTACAACTTCAAGGCGCAGCTGATCGCCAACAACCAGTTCGTCGTCGACACGGTTCCGATCTACATCATCCCGGAAAACGTGACGAGCGCCCCACCGCCTCCGAAGGTGTATGCCTCAGGCACGTACAATCAACAGCTCGCTGCCAATGGCTGCGCGGGTAAGACCGACCTCCCCGACTGGAGCGATCTGACCTGGAGCTCCACGATCCCGAACGGCACCAACGTCGCGTTCGGCGTGTGTTCCGGCATGAACGCGAGCGCTGCTGCCAGCTGCACACCGACGCCGATCTGCAAGATCAGCGGTGGTGCGGCCTGCTCGGCGATGAGCCCATGCCCGACCGGCAGCTTCTGCAGCACGGCCGGCAACTGCAATACCATCACGGGTAATGCGTGCACGACAAACGCGAACTGCCCGTCTTCGGCCACCTGCCGGTCGAACCTGTGTACGTTCGATGGACAGCCGATCGACGTCGGTGAGATCCTCGGAGCGCAGAACGGTGCGCCGAATCTCCGCGTCCAGATCACACTGAACGCCAACACTACGTCCAACGTCGGGCCGAGCGTGTCCGACTGGCAGATCAACTACCTGTGTAAATCCAGCCTGTGAGGTCACGCATGCGCGGTGGTCGTAACGGCAGTAAATCGAACGGCCGCTCGGCGGCGAACGTCGTGTTGTTGATCGCCGCGCTCGCAGCTCCTGGCTGCGGAGACGACGAGGGGCCCAAACACGCGACCCGGCGAGACGCCGGCAGCGAAAAGGACGCGAGTCCTGACGGGCAAGTCGAGCCTGGCGATCGCGACGCGTCTCAGTCGACGAAAGACGGCGCCGCCGAAGACGAAGATGGTGGCAGCGCGGGCAGAAGCGGGACCGGTGGCAAGGGCAGCTCCGGCTCGGGTGGAACGGGTGGTTCTGGAGGGAGCCAACCCACGAAACCCGACCCCGACCGCTGCAAGGTCTCGGAGGACGACAACTCCTGGTCGACGACCGCGGGGTTGTCCAACGCATCACAATACTCGCTCACCACGGGCACGACCGGTTTCGGTGTGGCGTTCGAAGACGTGATGGCGTGCAAAAACATCAAAGTGATGCCGGTGCAGGCCTCTGGTGACTTCTCTGTGCCGCAGCCTCAGCTCAGCGACGACTGCTCCACCATCCAAGACGTGAGCCTGCTGCACGTCGCTACGGGTTGGCGAATGGTCTGGGTCGACAACTCGGCCGGAACCGCCGATCTGCAGAGCATGGTGCTCTCCGAAGACATGTCGATGATCGTCGGAGAGATGCGCACTCGGCTCACCAACAGTCTGCTGGTCGAGCAGCGTCCGGTGCTCGCGAGTCTCGGCGGCACCCCGTTCGTCGCGTTCACCGCAAAGGACGGCGAGACGGGCAAGCTGCGCATCTCGACTCGCGGAATGGACGCGCAAGCCAGCCTGAACGACGTCCTTCCGGAGAGTGCCGAGCGCAAACCGGTGAACCTCGCGTTTCGTCAGATCGGCAACATGAACGCGGTCGTGGCGTGGACGGACGAGACTGGCTCGGAAACTCGCGGCGTCTGGGTGCAGCGTACCGATCTGACTGCGACTAAAGTCGGCGATCCAGTGCTCGTGAGCGATCTCGCGCCTGCGGGCGCCACGGTCGATCTAGCAGCGCGTGATGCCGAAAACGAGGGTGGCGCGATCGTCTACACGAGCGGCGTGGACGCCGCGCCAGAGGTGCGGTTCCGGCGTCTGAGTGCGACGGGCGAGGTCCTCGCGGACGAGATCAAGGTCGTGAGTGGAACGTTGCAGGGTCGTGACGCATCGATGGCTCGTTTGGGCGGTGGCTATGTGATCGCGTACCGGGCGTTGCCGGGTGGTCCGATCACCGAGGGTGAGTTGAGGATCACGTTCGTGAGCAAGGAAGGGACCGTGATGCGAGATGCGGCGGGAACGTTGATCTCGTACAAGATCGGCACCGCGGGAGCAGGTGGCGGCCGAACGACGTTGCGAGTGTCGAACGACGGCCAGTTGCTAGTGGGTCTGGTGGATACCGACGGAACGGGGACACAAATCCGCCTGGTCCGTAAGCGTCTCGACTGCACGTTGTAACCAGGTACGGCTGACGGTCGAAATCAGCCCCGACTACGAACGGACACGCTTGCGGCGGCGGGCTGCGACGACCGCTGCGAGCAGCAGCACCGTTGCCGCCGACAGCGGCGAACCGGATTGACCGGGTACTGCGCTGCAGCCGCTGTCCTTCTTTGCCGCTGGCTGCAAGTAGTCGGGGACCCCGTTATTGTCGGCGTCGCCCGACTCATCCTTGTCCCGAATCTTGTCGTTGTCCGAATCCGAGTCTCGATCGTTGTCCTTGTGATCGTCATCGAAGTCGACGCCGCCGTACTTCTCGCCGTCGGCACGCTCTCGCGCGGTCGCAATCTTGTCGTTGTCGTCGTCGGCATCGAGATAGTCCGGAACGCCGTCACCATCCGAATCTAGATTCATCCCGTCCGGCCGCTCGTCTCGCGTCGAGAGCGTGTCGCCGTCGTCGTCAGTGTCGTAGGTATTGGGAATCCCGTCGCCGTCGAGGTCGCAATCGCCCTCGTCCTCACACTCCATCGCGTCCGGGACGCCGTCACCGTCCGAATCCGCCGGCGACTCGTCGGGATCGCGATTGCTCGGAATACCGTCGCCGTCGCGATCCTCCGTCGACTCTTCGCCGTCGCTGAAGCCATCCCCGTCGCTATCCGGATCGATCGAGCTCGGAATGCCGTCGCCATCCACGTCCTGATCGTCATCCATCAGCTCAGTACGCGTCGGAATGCCATCGCCGTCGTCGTCGGCATCCAGGTGATCGGGAATGCCGTCTTTGTCGTGGTCGATCGGCTCACCGTTATCGAGTTCCTCGACCGACGGCAGCGTGTCGTCGTCGTCATCGTCATCCAGATGATCAGGAGTCCCATCACCATCCGTATCGCGCGGCACGCCGTTCGTGAGCTCGCGCCGCGTCAGTAACGAGTCGCCGTCGTCGTCGTCATCCTGAACGTCGGGCGTACCGTCCCCATCCGTATCCGGACACGAGCTCATCGGCGGGCACTCGTCTACATCGGGCAGCCCATCACCATCGGTGTCATGCACCAGACTCTCGGGCTCGAGATAGTCCGGTACGCCATTGTGGTTCGCGTCGTCGCCGTTGCGGCGTTCTTCCTCGTCGGACAAGCCATCGCCATCGCTGTCGAGGTCTTCCCAGTTCGGAATGCCATCGCCATCGACGTCATCACCGCCGAACATCGCACCTTGACCGCGCTCGATGAGCGATTCGTAACCGTCGTCATCGTCATCGGGGTCGAGGTAGTCGGGCAGCCCATCGCCATCGAAGTCGCGCGCATCGCTCTGATCGCCATCCGCATTCGGATCGGCGTGTTCGTCCTTAGTCGGGAACGAATCTGCGTCGTCGTCCGCGTCGAGATACGCCGGGCGACCATCGGAGTCAGTGTCAGTGTCGCCACCGGCCCGCTCTTTGACAGTCAGGAGCCCATCGTTGTCGTCGTCGCGGTCTAGGTAGTTCGCCGCGCCGTCTCCGTCCGTGTCGAGGGCGTCTTGCGGGCTGCCATCGCCGTCGTCGTCCGGCTGCTCTGCCGACGTCGGCGCGGTATCGCCGTCGTCATCGGCATCGAGATAGTCGGGCTTACCGTCTTGATCGGAGTCGCGCGCGTCGCTCGGGTCGCCGTCGTGATTCAGGTCGGCAGATTCGTAGCGCGTCGCCAGCCCATCGTCGTCGTCGTCTGCATCGCGATAGTTCGGGATGCCGTCGCCATCCGAGTCGTCGTTGGTCGGATCACCGTCGTGATCCAAATCTTCTTTGCTCGTCAGCAGACCGTCAGCATCGTCATCGTTCTCGAGATAGTCGGAAACACCGTCGCCGTCGGAGTCGATCGAAACCCGGTTCGGTCGCTCGTCGACGGTGCTCAGACCATCGCCGTCGTCATCCGCGTCACGATAATCGGGCGTGCCATCTCCGTCGCGGTCCGCGCTTCCTTCCACAAGGGTAGCGACGAAGTCGCCGTCATCGTCGGAGTCCAGATACTCTGGCACTCCTGGATGGTTGCCGATGCGAGCATCGTCGGGGTTTCCGTCTGCGTTCGGATCAGACGCTTCGAGCTTGGTGGGAATCCCATCGCCGTCGTCGTCTGCGTCCAGATAGCCATCGATCCCGTCATCATCCTCATCACCATTGAAGATTCCATTGTGCTCTCGATTCTCGAAGATCGTCGCGATGCCGTCGTCATCGTCGTCGGCGTCGAGATAGTCCGGAACGCCGTCGTTGTCGCTATCACTAGCATCGGACGGGTCGTGATTTTCATCCGGATCGTTGGACTCATCTCGGCTCGAGACACCATCGCCGTCGTCGTCTCGATCCAAGTAGTCAGGTGAGTTGTCAGTGTCCGAATTACGCGCATCTGTCGGGTCGCCGTTGTGGTCCGGGTCAGGTGATTCGAAACGCGTTGCGACACCATCGCCGTCGTCATCGAAGTCCCAAGCGTTGGGAATGCCATCTCCATCGGTATCGGAGTTCCCCTCCAAGACCGACAAGAGCCCATCGCCATCGTCATCGTTATCCAGATAGTTCGGCGTTCCGTCGTCATCGAGATCGTCGTTGCGCGGATCGCCGTCTTGGTTCGTGTCTTCATCTGCCGTCGGACGTGTATCGTTATCGTCGTCGTTGTCGAGATAGTTTTTGATGGTGTCGTTATCTGTGTCGAGCGGGTTAGAAGTATTCGACCCAAGCTCATTCAGGGTGAGTACGCCATCACCGTCGTCATCTGAATCTAGATAATCCGGAACGTGATCGCTGTCCGTGTCACGTGCACTCGGCAACGATCCGGTGCCCGGTGATTCATTGACAGTCGGAACTCCGTCTTCATCGTCGTCTGCGTCCTGATATGCAGCGTCGCCATCCAGATCTGGATCTGCAGAACCTTCAATCGCGTCGAGAAGTCCGTCGGCATCATGGTCCACGACTAGTGCACTGACCGTTTCGTGCACATCTCCATCGCCGCCTGCTTCGGCTGAACCGCTTCCGCTGTTCACACCCGACGCACCTCCGTCTACGGATGCGGACGCGGCAGAGCACTGCGTCGTGTCTGCGGCTCCGATCACGACGCGACCGCCGCCTCCGCCGCCTCCAGCACCGTCGGACAGCGACGTGTTGTCGCCGCCGTCGCCGCCGTCCGCTGCAGCGTTGCACTCGGCCGCACCATGTACGTGAATTTGGATCGTACCGCCCGCGCCACCACCGCCCGCACCTTCGGATGATCCCGTCGACGCATCTGCGCCACTTGCGTCGATGAAGCCCGACCCACTGAGCGAGTCAGCGCGCAGAAAAACCACACCACCGCCGTTCGCCCCTGACGATCCGAAGTCGCGCGCGTGGCCTGCACCACCACCGCCTCCGAGCAGTAAGCGATCGCTCGCAAGACCAACATTTAATTGCCGACCCCCGAATCCGCCGACGTCGCGACCACTATCGCGGCTCCAACCGCCCTTCCCACCCGCGCCCGCGAGCGCTCCACCGCCGCCGCCCGAACCCCAACACACGCCGCCACCAGCTGCATTCGCGAGGCTGCCGAGGCCGGTTTCACCGAACGCACCGAAGACCAAACCCTCGCCGCGTTGCGCACCGAACTGCGCGAGCTCATTCGCACTCGAGCAACCGCCGGTCATCGTCGCGTCTTGATCGAGCACACCGCCGCTCATGCCGCCGCCCGCGGCAGTCATCAGTCCGTCGTTCACGAGCTCGTCGCGAACGAACACCGCGAGAATGCCACCGGTCAAATCATCCGAGGACCACGGCAACGCGGCGAGCGCTCCGGTCGCTTGGACCGTGACCGACGTGTACTCGGGAATGAACACGACCTGCGACTCGGTCGAGGGCCAACCATCGAGCATCGGTGCAGCGAGGAGGAGGCTCGTGCTCGTCTTCGCGACGACACGCGCGAACTCGAAGCGACCGACGTGTTTGTCTGCCAGCTCGATCGGCGTTTCATCGTTCGAGACGTCGTCGCGCGCGAGGCCTTGGGTGTGCCACACCATCACGAGGTCGCCGACCAAAAAGTCGGCCGGCCCCGTCACGAACAGCTCGTCATCACCGGGCGTGACGTCCGCGATCAACGACGCTGCGTGGTTGACGATCGTGTTGGGAGCGCTGACGTCGAGGTCTCCGTGGTGACCGTTGCCGGCCCCGAACGAGTCGTCCGACGCATGTGCGTCCGCGGCGGCGAGTGCAAAGCTCGCGAGCACGCAGCACACGACTGCCCAACGACGCACTTCAATGATCGGCGAAGCGTTCACAGTTGAAGACCGGCTCGATCACTATACGCCGGTGAGGCGCGCACTTCGTCATCGAAAGAGATCAGTCAATGCGCGAGCACACCCTGCGCAACCACGTGAAGCAGCGCACCCGCTCGCACTCGATTGCATTTGCACACGCGCGCGATGCAGTCGACGGCTCGTTGTAAACTCTCGTGTCATGAACGCCTCTCTCGCCTGTCGTGTGCTGGCTGGTTGCATCACGCTCGTATTGGCCTGTGGCGATGATGACTCGAAGCCTGCGCCTGCCGACGCTGCAGCGGAGGGCGGCAGCCGCGACGCGGCGACGGGGCGCGAAGACGCGAGCTCAGCTACGGATTCTGGCCCGGCCGCTGATGGCGGCGGCTCCGACTCGGATGCGGCGACCGATGCCGGGGCGATGCAATCGGGCGACGGTTCGATCGGCTCGATGATTCCGCCGGATGCAGGCGGTGTTCCGGCCGAGTGGACCTGCGGAAACGCACTCTGGGGCGACACGATCTGCGACTGCGGCTGCGGCATCCGCGACTACGACTGTAAGCAGCAGAGCTGCACCTCGCTCGAATGTGTCGAAGTCGGTTGTGACGCTTGTTACACGGCAACTCACGCGTACAAAGCGTGTCTGCCCGAGCTGGCGTCCGACGCTTGGAAATGCACGCCGGACCAGCAAATCGATGACGTGTGCGATTGCGGCTGTGGTGCAGCAGATCCCGCCTGTCACGGCAGCGGCTGCAGCGAGCCCGGCTGTTCACGAGCCATCTGCGGAGTCAGGCATGACGCAACTGGCGCCGACCTCGAGGATGAGCTCCCTCCGTCGAACGGCTGGCGATGTCCGATCCAGAGCTGGGGCGGTGGAGACGGCTGCGACTGCGGTTGCGGCGCGCCCGATCCCGATTGCGACCCCGGCTACGCGATCTGCCTGACGCCGCTGTGCAACGCAGCCGAGTGCGCAATCTGTCACGACGCGAGCGGCCGCAGCGTGCCGTGCGACGACGCGATCAAGAACTGGACGTGTGATCCGCAGCGCTTCGGAAGCAAAGACGGCTGCGATTGCGGCTGCGGCGTGCCGGATCCGGACTGCGCCGAAGCGGGTTGCAAAGACCTCGGTTGCCGCGAGGCTGCCTGCAAGCGCTGCACGATCACGAGTTACGGGCCGGACCAGCTCGTCGGTTGTACGCCCGCTTCGGGCTGGACCTGCAGCGCCGACCACTACGCGACCGGCGACGGTTGTGACTGCGGTTGCGGCATTCATGACCCCGACTGTGGGGACACGTCTCACGGGTGCACCGCCACCGATTGTCAGCAACTCGACTGTGAGTACTGTCACTCGCCGGGCGCGTTCGACCCGCGCGAGGACGACGACTACATCGTGTGTGCGCCGGGCTGGAAGTGCGGCGACATGACGGCACCAGCCTGGACCGACGGTGCGTGCGACTGCGGTTGCGGCAAGCCTGATCCTGCGTGTCGCAAAGCCGATCGTCTCGGTTGCACCGACTCCGGTTGTAAGACCCAGGCCTGCGAATACTGCAACGCAACCGGCAATCCGCGCGCGCAGTGCACCGGCCTCAGCTGGGATGGCGCCGACACGTGCGAGATCTCGATCTACGGCCTCGACGGTCACTGCGACTGCGGCTGTGGTGCAGTCGATCCGGACTGTGGCCCGAACCTAGGTTGCGCCGCACCGTTCTGCGCCGCTGAAGGCTGCGAGGTGTGTCACGGCAGTGGTGACAACCTGAACGCGTGCCTCAGCTGGACGTGCCCAAAGTCAGCTTACGCCGATGGTGCGCGATGCGATTGCGGCTGCGGCGCGCCAGACCCTGACTGTTCCCTGCTCGGTTGCACGGAACCAGGCTGCAGCGACCCAAGCTGCAGCCCCGATGGTTGTCATGATCCGTTCGGTCGTACTGTCGCCTGCCCCTGATCTCATAGTGACGATTGACACCTGTACGTCATGTACCACTCGTAGAGAGTGGGTGTTGCGTTCCCTAAAACGTTGGAGTGAAGCTTGATTCGGATCCGCGAGAGGACCTTGCCATCTTCGGTCGGCAGCAAGGTGGATCCGATGTCGACCGGCACTGAGTGATAGACGCAGTGGCCGTAGCCGTATGCGGCCGTGTTCTTCTCGCAGTGTGAGCTGATCGTGTAGTCGCCGGCGCCGAACAAGCCGTTCTCACACTTGCTGTCGTCGGTGCACGCGACGTCGAACAATACCTTCGGCTTATCGATGAACTGACACGTGCCGTAGTCGCTGCAGAAGCCGTTGCCCTTACCGGGCACGTTCAGGCACTGAGCGTCTTTGGTGCAGTCACCTTGGGCAGTGACCGTAACTTTCGAGCGCTTCCCACCCGTACTGTCGCTCCACAAGCAGCCGTCGAGCTCGGCTTCGTTGTCGCCGGTGCAGAGCTCGAAGTCGATGCTGGCGCCGCTCGGAATGTCCGCCTTGAAGTACAAATCGCGCCACTGCGGCAGATCGGTCGACCGCGGGTTGAACTCGAACGAGCCGTCGAGTTTACGCTCGAGCTTGCAGCTCGTGGCGTCGATGTCCTGCTTGTACACGCCGTCCGATTGGTACGTGCCCGGAGGCGGCGGCGCCATCTTCGTGGTCGGGATGATGAAGACGGGAATCTCGTCGAGCAGGTACTTTCCGTCACCCTTCAGCTGCAACTTGAACAAGTAGCCGCCGTACGAGTTGTTGGGATTCGGCGGAACCGGTGCGCTCTCCGGATTCGTGAACGTCACCTGGAACTTCGGCGCCGCACCCGGGCGGCAGCTGTACTGCGTGCTGCAGTTATAGACGCCAGGCGCGCCCGAGCACGCACCGCTCGCATCGACCAGCGGGTGCGGGCTCATACAGTTGGGACTGTTCTGCGGTGTGATGCCGATCTTGAAGCGCGAAGCACCGGGGTCCGGTCCGTCGATCGCACTCAGCGATACGTTCATCGCGAGGTGCGTCGCGAGTTCCGCGATCGCGGTCACGAGCGCAGTGCCCGTACCGGTGCCGTTCTGGTTGATCTTCTGCCAGATCGGCGTGCCGTCCGCGCGCACGGAACCCGTCGCCGCCGCTAACAGCTTCGCCTGTGCTTCACCGGTCGAGACGAAGTCGCCGGAATCACCCTGCGTCGCGATCACCGGTAGGACGTGCACGCCGGAAGCGACGAGCGCATCGCGTGTCGTCGCCCACGTCGGCGCGTTGTAGACGGTCTGAGTGCGCGCACTCGTTTGACCGATCTGCAGCTGATAGAAGCCCTGGTCCGTCGCTCTGACACCCTTGATCGCGACATAATACGTGTCAGGTGACAACGTGCGCGTGAAGTCGACGCTGCGCGTGTCCCAGTTCGAGTTCCGCAGCGTAGTCGGCTGCGGATCCGAGACGCACTGCAAGCGCGAGCCCGACGCGCTCGGCGAGCTCACCGAGTCGTACATGTTCAGCGCGTAGGTGCCCTTCGCCGCCGGATCGGTGCCCTTCAGGAGCAGCGTGTAGTCCTTGCCGGCCTTCACGTTGTACTCGATGTGCGCGGGGCCGCCGGTGCCACCACCGCATGCGAGCCGGTGATCCTGCACGGTGTCGACGTCGCGCACGCGCAGGCGGTAACCGCCCTTGTCGAGCACGGTCTTGCCTTTGACCACGACGTAGTGCGTGCCGGCCGCGAGGCTCGCTTCGATCGCGGACGTCCTGTTCGGACCGGTGTTGTCGTCACACGCCAGGCGGTTTCCATCGTTCTGCGAGTCGAGATCCTGCACGTGGAGTGTGTAGGTGCCGTTCGCAGTGTCAGACGTACCGGAGACGAGCGCGTAGTACGTGCCCGCCGGATACGTGCCGTCGATGCTCGAGCCTTCGGCCGCACATGCGACTGCAGTGCTGCCCGCAGCCGCGCTCAAGCTGACCGTGTCCTCCACGGTCATCTCGTACGGGCCCGACTCGGCCGCCGCGTTGCCCTTCACGACCACGTAGTAGTCGTGATTGCCCGCAAAGTTGTTGTAGGTCAGCGAGTTGCCGGCGCCCGTCACGCAGGCGAGCTGAACGCCGTTCTCGAGACCGAAGTGCGACACGTCGCGGAACTTGACCGCGTACGCGCCACCTGCCGCCGACTCACCCGACACGACCACGTGATAGTCGCCGGCGGGCAAGGTCTGCAGGATCTTCTTGGCGCCGATCGACGCGCTCGCACACGAGAGCGGAGAAGTGAGACTCGCGTCGCGAATCGAAAGCCGGAACGGCTGACTCGCGGGGCTCCACGAAAGCGCTTTACGTTTCACGACGACGTAGTAGTCGCCTTGGAGCAACGTCGCGTCGATCCGCGCTTGGGTCGGTGACGCCGAGCTGTTGTCGTCGCAGTTGACCTTCACGCTGAATGCGTCGGTCGCGTAGTTCGTATCGAACGCAGTCGCGCTGGCCGGGTAGAGAGCGAGCACCGTGTCGAACGAGGAGCCTTCGGTATCGATGCTCACCGCACGCGTGCTCGCGAGCGAGAACTTGTACACCGCGTCCGCCGCACCGGGGCTCGCGCCGCAGCCCATGCTCGCGCCGGTTCCCGCCGTCTCGAGCATCAATCCGTACGCGCCACTCTCAGCGCCAGTCTGACCCTTGACGATCAGGTAGTACGGCGTGTTCGCCGTCAGATCGTACAACAGCTCTTTACCGGTCGCGTCGCACGCCACCTGCGTCGCAGCAGTCGCCGCAAAGTTCAGGTTCTTCACCCGCACGTCGTAGGTGCCGCCGCCCGCTGCAATCGTGCTCGTGACGACGATCCGGTAGTCACCCGCCGGCAAGGTTTCCGTCAACGTGCGTCCGTTGCCGTTGTTCGCGCAACTGAGCGCGGCGTTGCCCATGACCAAGCCACTCGCGTCGAACAACCCGACGACGGTCGTATTGGACGATGCCGAAGCGTCGACCTGGATGTCGCTCTTCTGGCTGAGCGTGAACGCGTACACGGCGTCGTGCGCGGTCGCAGCTGCACCACACGAAGTCAGGTTGTGGTCGTGCGTCATCGCACTCGTGTCGCCGAGCTCGATCGTCTGGCGTCCGCTGCTGTCCGCGTCGAGCGCCAAGGCCGAGCTTGCATCTTCGAAGCCGCCCGGGCCGCACGGGATCAGCGACATCGTGCGCGCTTGCGTGCGCGTGCGGCCGAAGCCACCGCCGCCGCCGCCACCGCTTTGCGTCGCCGTACCACCGTTGCCACCACCCGAAGCCGGAGTCGCGCTCGTGGTCGAACCGTTTCCGCCGCCACCGCCACCACCAGCTGCGGAGCCACCATTGCCGCCGTTGACGTGAACTGAGCCGGGGTCGATCGCAAGCGTCGCGCCCTCGAGGAGCACCGCACCACCACTACCGCCGCCGGTTCCGCCCAAGGTCGTGAGCGAAGGCAACGAGCCGTTGCCGCCATTGGCGTTGATCGCGCCACCGCTCACGACGAGGTCGCCGAGGGCGGAGATCTGAACCGCGCCACCGGCGAATCCGACTTTGAACGAGCCGCCGTCCTGGCCGCCGTTGCAACCGCCGAGCAACGGAACGAGCGACGTGTTGCCGCGCGCTGCACCCGCGGTGCCGGCAACACGTCGCTCG
>Ga0193752_1000747_pt1 | contig 29609 bp, 27 predicted proteins | sample H1c1metaG_FD_144924 | JGI IMG/M metagenome (GOLD analysis project Ga0193752, IMG submission 144924) | Soil microbial communities from a riparian zone of the East river system, Colorado, United States - H1c1 | ecosystem: Environmental > Terrestrial > Soil > Riparian zone | place: USA: East River...
CCACACGATGGGTCTGCAGGTCGTAAGAGTTGCGACGCGCCGCGGCTGGGTGGTGCTCGCATCGGATGCGAGCCACTTCTACGCCAACATGGAGCAGGCGCGCCCGTTCCCGATCGTCTGGTCGGTGGCCGACATGGTCGACGGCTATGCCAAGCTGCGCGCGCTCGCCGACTCGCCCGCGCACATCATTCCTGGCCACGACCCGATGGTGATGCAGCGCTATCCGGCGCCGTCGAAGGCGCTCGAAGGAATCGCAGTCAGGCTGGACTGACGCGCACCCTGCCTCAGAGCAGCTCGTTGATCGAGTAGGCCGCGTGGTCCTTCAGCTTGTGCCAGAGACTGCGCCGGCTCCACTCTCCCAAGTCGATCTCCGTGGCGCGCGGCACGTACCTCTCGAAGATTGCGTCGAGGCGCTTTGCGGTCTTCTCGTCGAGGATCCCGAGCGTGACCTCGTCGTTCGTCTCGAACGAGCGGTCGTCGAAGTTGGTGGAGCCGACGGCGCTGTAGATGCCGTCGACGGTCATCACCTTCTGGTGCAGGAGCGTGTGCGGGTACTCGAACAGGCGCACGCCGTTGCGCATCAGCTTCTCGAAGTTGCGATGGCCGGCGTGCTGCACCATCGGGTTGTCCGAGCCGCTGGTGGAGGGCATCAGCACGCGCACGTCGACGCCCCGCCTGACCGCATCGCCGAACGCGTCGATCGCATCGGGCTCCGGGATGAAGTACGGGTTCTGGATCCAGATGCGCTTGCGCGCCAGGCAGATCGCGGTGTGGTGGAGGATCTTGACGGCCGGCGCCGAGTTCTCGGGCTTCGCATAGACGAGGTGCATGGGGATGCCGCCGGCGGGCTCGAGCTTCGGGAAGCAGTCGGGCCCGGCAAAGAGCTCGCCGCTCTCGCCTGCCCAGTTCTCGCTGAAGGAACCTTGCACGCTATGGACGATCGGGCCGCGCAGGTACACGCTCACGTCGGCGTAGTGCTTGCCGTCCTCCGCATCGCCCAGCCACTCATCCACGACGCAGTGCCCGCCGACGAACGCCTCGCGGCCGTCGACGATCAGCATCTTGCGATGGGTGCGGTCGTTCAGCACGCCGATGTTGCGCAGCTTCTTCTCGTGGAACATGACCACCCGGGCGCCGGCGTTCTCCATCATCGCGCGCTCGCCCTTGCCGATCCCCTTCGAGCCGTTGCCGTCGAGCATGATCCGCACCGCGACGCCGGCCTGGGCGCGCTCCGCGAAAGCCCTGGCCATGCGCTGGCCGAGCTCGCCCTCCTTCCACAGGAACGTCTCGTAGTGCACCGAGCCCTGCGCGCTTCCGATGCGCTCGATCATCGCGTCCCAGCACTTGCCGTTTTCCAGGACCTCGACCGCGTTGCCGTCCACGACCGTGCCGAGCGTGAGCCCGGCGAGCGTGGGCATGAGGCTGTCGATGCCGACGTCGCATTCGATCTCGAGGTGGGGGTCGCGATGGCGGCGGATCGACCAGATCACCAGCGCCAGCACGACGACGAGAGTGAGCAGGATGCCGGCGAGCGCGGTGGCAAGCATCGGCGAACATTACTCCCCACCCCCTATCTTTCCGTTGACCCGCCTTGCGAAACGGGGGTAGGCTTTGTTTCGCCTTGCGAAACACCACCTTTAGAGGAGGAGGGTCAGTCATGAGGCAATTCTTCGGATCGTTCATCGCGCTCGCCTGCGCCGCCGCGTTCAGCACCGCGGCCCTCGCGCAAACCGTCACTCTGAAGATGCAGGCCACCTGGCCGGCCAGCCTGACGCTGTACGAGAACTTCACCTACTTCGCGGAGCGCGTCGGCAAAATCTCCAACGGCACGCTGAAGATCGACGCCATGCCGGCCGGGCAGGTGGTGCCGGCCTTCGAGGTGCTCGACGCCACCCACAAGAAAGTGCTCGACGGCGCGCACGCCTGGTCGGGGTACTGGGTCGGCAAGAACAAGGCGGCGATCCTGTGCACCGGCGGACCCGGCGGCACCTTCGGCATGGACATGATCGACGCCATCGGCTGGATGCACCACGGCGGCGGCAACGAGTTCTGCAACGAGTTCTTCCAGAAAGAGCTCAAGCTGAACGTGCACTGGATGCCGATCCTGCCCTCCGGGCCCCAAGCCTTCGGCTGGTTCAAGCGCCCGGTGAAGAACCTGGCCGACTTCAAGGGCATGAAGTGCCGCCAGACCGGCCTCGCGGCCGAGGTGTGGCAGAGGATGGGCATGACCACCGTCAACATGCCCGGCGGCGAGATCATCCCGTCGGCGCAGCGCGGCGTGATCGACTGCGCCGAGTGGGTCGGCGGCGTCGAAGACCTGCGCCTGGGCTTCCACAACGTGTGGAAGTACCACTACACGCCCGGCATGCACGAGAACGTCACCATCGGCGAGGTGGTGTTCAACATGGACGTGTGGAAGGGGCTCTCGGTCCAGCACCAGGAGATGATCAAGAGCGCCGCCAACGAGTCGTTCATCATCTGGTGGGCGAAGTGGCAGAAGCAGAACGCCGAGGCGCTGGTCGAGCTGCAGACCAAGCACGGGGTGCGCATCCTGCGCACCCCGCCGGACATCCTGGTCGAGTTCCTGAAGACCTGGGACATCATCGCCAAGGAAGAAGCGGCGAAGAGCCCGTTCTTCAAGAAGGTGCACGATTCCCAGCGCCAGTACGCGTCGGTGGTCGTGCCGGCGAAGCGCTTCTACTTCCCGCCGTACTCCTTTGCGGCCAACTACTACTGGCCGGAGGGCGGGGCCAAGGCGGCCGCCAAGCCCGCGGCGGCGAAGAAGTAACTTCGGTAATATCCCGGACGGGGGCGGCGACGCCCCCGTTTCACTTTGCAGGGGCCGTCCTCTGACGGCAGCCTGACGCATGAAAGGGAGAGGATGGCGGAGCCATCGGCGGGCCTGATCAAGCTGGTCCGCGTCGTCGACAAGTTCACCGATACCACGGGCACCTGGATCGCGTGGCTCAACGTGCCGCTCGTGCTGGCAGTGGCATACGAGGTGATCGCGAGGTATTTCTTCCACGCGCCGACCCTCTGGTCGTTCGACGTCACCTACATGCTCTACGGCACGATCTTCATGCTCGGCTGCGCCTACGCGCTGCACAAGGGCGCGCACATCCGCACCGACTTCTTCTACGAGAAATGGTCGGTCAAGACCAAGGGCGTCATCGACTCCATCTCGTACATCGTGTTCTTCTTCCCGGCCATCTTCGTGCTGCTGGTGGTGAGCTGGAACGAGGGCTGGTACGCGTACTCGATCGGCGAGACCTCGGAGCAGACGCCATGGCGGCCGATCCTGTGGCCGTTCAAGATGGTGGTGCCGCTCGCCTGCCTGCTGCTGCTGATCCAGGGCATCTCCGAGCTGATCAAGAGCTTCTACGCCGCCCGCATGGGGATCGTGCTGGAGCACAAGGAGAAGATCGAGATATGAGCGGCGAGATCTTCACCGGGCTGGTGATGCTGGTCGTGATGCTGTTCGCGATCTTCATCGGCGTGCCGATCTCCTTCACCCTGCTGTTCCTCGCGCTGACCTTCGGCTACTTCGCCCTGGGCCACGTGGTGTTCGACCTCGCCTACTTCCAGACCATCGGCATGATGAAGGAGGAAGTGCTGGCGGCGGTGCCCCTCTTCATCTTCATGGGCTACATCACCGAGCAGGCGGGCCTGATGGAGCGGCTGTTCGGGGCGTTCCGCATGCTGCTCGCGCCGCTGCGCGGCTCGCTGTACCTGGTGGTGATCGTCACTTCGACCGTGTTCGCCATGGCCACCGGCATCGTCGGCGCGGCGGTGACGGTGCTCGGCATCATGGCGGCGCCGATGATGATCAAGGCCGGCTACGACGCCAAGCTCTCGGCCGGCGCGATCACTGCCGGCGGCACGCTCGGCATCCTGATCCCGCCCTCGGTGATGCTGATCGTGATGGGGCCGGTGCTGGGCGTGTCGGTCGCGGAGCTGTACTCCGCGGCATTCGGCCCCGGCTTCCTGCTTGCCGGCATCTATATCGCCTACTTGTTCATCCGCAGCATGCTCAACCCGAAGCTCGGGCCGCCGGTGCCGAAGGAGGAGCGCGTCACCAGCGTCTACCTGATCCTGCGGGAAGTGGTGGTCGGAGTGCTGCCGCTGTTCCTTCTGATCGGCTTTACCCTGGGCTCGATCCTCTACGGGCTGGCGACGCCGACCGAGGCGGCCGGCGTCGGCGCGCTCGGCGCCATGATCCTGGCCATCGTCTACCGCAAGGTCACCTACGCCGGCCTGAAGCAGGCTTGCCTCAGCGCGATGACCACCTCCAGCATGGTGCTGCTGCTCGCCGTCACCTCCAACATCTTCGGCGCGGTGTTCGCCCGCATGGGAACCGCGAACTGGATCACCAACGCAATGACGGCGATGCCGGTGCCGCCGATCATCATGCTGATCTTCGTCATCGTGCTGATCTTCCTGCTCGGCTGGCCGTTCGAATGGCCGGCCATCATCCTGGTGTTCCTGCCGATCTTCTATCCGGTGGTCGACGCCCTGCGGCCGGCGCTGTCGGCGCAGTTCGGCATCCCGCCGGACCTGTTCATGGTGTGGTTCGGGACTCTGGTGGCGGTAACGTTGCAGACGGCTTATCTATCGCCGCCAGTGGCGATGTCGGCGTACTACCTGAAGCAGGTGGTGAAGGACTGGTCGCTGCTCACCATCTACAAGGGCATGTTCCAGTTCATGGTCCTGCAGTGCATCGCGATCGCCGTGGTGCTGTTCTTCCCGGCCATCGCCACGACGTTCCCGCAGCAGATGCGGGAAGAGCAGTCGGCGATCAAGACCGAGGACGTCGACGACAGCATGAACCGCCTGGAAGAGGATCCGCTCAAGCAGCAAGGACAAGAGGAGGAGGAGACCGGAGGCAGCCTGGAGAAGGACGAGCTGCCGAACACCGGAAAATAACAACAACAGTGCATTCGGACGCCGGGCCTCGCGCCCGGCGTTTTTTTGCTATAACGGGACGATGAATTTCGATTTCGACGCGCCCGTCGACCGCGCCGGCACCTGGAGCACGCGCTGGAGCCGCTACGGCGCCGACGTGATCCCGCTGTGGGTCGCCGACTCGGACTTCCGCGCACCCCCCGCCGTGCTGCAGGCGCTGGCCGAGAGGCTCGAGCACGGCGTGCTCGGCTACACCGCGCCGCCGGAGGAATTGCGCCAGGCGATCGTCGCGCGCCTCGAGCGGCTCTACCGCTGGCGCGTCGAGCCCGCAGCGATCGTGTTCCTGCCCGGCGTCATCGCCGGCTTGCACCACGCGGCACGCGTGCTGGTGGCGCCCGGGGACAAGGTTCTACTGCCGAAACCCGTCTATCACCACCTCAAGCGGGCTCCGGAACTCGCTCCGCGACCCTACGGTGAAGCTCCGCTCGTTTTGCACGGCGGCAGATGGGTATTCGACGAAGATTTCCTGAAGAAAAATCAGGATGCGAAGGCGTTCTACCTGTGCAATCCGCAGAACCCGGGCGGTACCATCTTCCGCCGCGGCGAGCTCCTGCGGCTCGCCGAGCTGACCGGCGACATGCTGATCGTCTCCGACGAGATCCACTGCGACCTGCTGCTCGACCCGGGCAAGCCGCACGTGCCGATCGCCAGCCTCGCGCCCGAAGTGTCGCGCCGTACGGTAACGCTGATGTCGCCGAACAAGGCCTTCAACTTTCCCGCGGCCGGCTGCGCCTTCGCCGTGATCGAGAACCCGGAGCTGCGCAAGCGGTTCGCCGCCGACGTGGACCTGCATGTCATGCCTTCCTCGTCGGTGTTCGGCTATGTCGCTGCGCTTGCCGCATACCAGGGCGGGCAGGACTGGCTCACGGCGCAGATCGAGTACCTGAGGGGCAATCGCGATCTGGTCGAGAAAACCATCGGCCTGCCGATGGCGCATGTCGAGGCCACGTACCTCGCGTGGATCGACTGCTCCGGGCTCGACCATGCCCTGGAGCTTTTTCTGAAGAACGGCGTTGCGCTCTCGCCGGGCTCGCAGTTCGGCGATGCGCGCTTCGTGCGGCTGAACTTCGGCACTCAGCGTGCGCTGCTGAAGAAAGCCCTCGACAGGATCAGCGCATCTATCAGGATCTCATCCACGCCGAGCCCCAGAGGTTGAGCGTCCTCTGCTCGTGGGGCCAGGTGCGGTACGGCACTTCCTTCGGGATCAGCTCGAGCTCGGCGGAAAACTCGACCTTGTAGCCGTCGGGGTCCTCGATCATGAAGAAGAGGTTGTTCCCCGGCCCGTGGCGTCCCGGTCCCCACCACAGCGCGATGCCGAGCTTGCCCATGCGGTCGGCCCAGTCGCGGATGTCGAGCCAGCCGTTGGTCTCGTAGCAGTGGTGGTCGGGACGCGAGTCGGCCGCGCGGAAGGCGGCGAAGCTGTGGTGCTCGGGGTCCGAGCGCAGGAAGCTCGCGGCGAGCTCTTCCTTGTCGAGCACGCGGTCGGACTCCACCATGCCCAGGCCCTGGTAGAAGCCGATCATCTCGGGCAGCTGCTTGGTCGCGCACACGAAGTGCTGGAGACGCCCCGGCATTCCCGCCGGAGAAGGATCATCCCCGGGAAGGCCGAAGGCCACGCGGCGGCCATCGGGGTCGATGACCGCGAAAGCGCCCGCGGCAAGCAAGGGCGAGCTGAAATCTTCTGCCTTTTTTAGCGCGCGGCGATACGCCGCCAGCTGGGACGCGTCCTGCATCTGCAGCGCGAAATGGGGAACGGCGCCGGCGGTTCCCTTGCCGATGACCAGGCGCCGCTCGCGCCCGGCGACCAGCCAGGTCTCGCCGCCGAGTGGCCGCAGGGGGTCGCCGAGCAGCTCGCTGTAGAACCTCGCCAGGCGCTCCGGCTCGGGGCTATCGCGGCGCAGGTGGTGGAGCCTCGCTGGCCAGAGGGGCATCATCGATGCTGATTTTCCCGCAAAGCGAGCGCGGCGTGCAGGATGCGTTCGAGGTGCGGATCGCGCACGCCGACCTCGTGCATGTGCTCGATGGTGTTGCGGATGTAGTCGATGCAATGCCCGCGCTGGCCGATGCCCTGCGCCACCATGCGCGCCCGGCCGTGCAGGTCGAGCTCGCGCACGAAGCTGGGGTGGGCGGGATCGGCGAGGAAGGCGAGGGCGCGCACGCGGCGCCCGCCTCTCGTTTGCACCGCAATCAGCCGCGGCTCATACACGCGGCGCGGCATCTCGCGGTTCCACAGGCGCTTGAGCACCTGCTGCACGCGCGCCGCATCGACGCGGAACGCCATGCCCCAGCAGGAGCCGCCGCGGCACAGGCCCATCACCAGCCCGGGCCGCCGATGCGTGCCGCGGTAGCGGGTGGAAAGGATGCACAGCGCGCGGTGAAAGCCGTGCACGCGCCCGACGCGCTTCTCCTTGTAGGGGAAGCCCGGCGACCAGATGAGCGAGCCGTAGCCGAAGACCCACAGATCGCCGCCCGGGAGCTGGGCCTTGAAATCCTGAAGCTTCATGTTGCCCTACTGATTATAGGGTTGTCGCGATTCGGCTACAGGGGAGCCACGAATCTGCGTAACGGTTGCCGCCTATCGTGCCTGTCAACGCCCGGCCCCCTGGGGCGTTATTTGTGTCAGATCCGCTTTGGATCATCCATTCTCAAGGAGAAGTCCCAAATGAAGAAGCTGCTCGTTGCGCTGATTGCCGCCGCCTTCACGGCTGGCGCGTTTGCCCAGGCCCCGAAGTCGGATCCGGCGTCGCCGGCGACCAAGGCCGAGAAGTCGGAGAAGAAGGCCAAGGCCAAGGGCGAGAAGAAAGCCAAAGCCAAGAGCGAGAAGAAGGCCAAGTCCGGCTCGATGGAGAAGAGCTCGACGGACAAGAGCTCGACGGAGAAGAAAGACGCGAAGAAGTAAGGCGCTCGCGCCTGACAAGAAGCCCGGCCTCGGCCGGGCTTTTTTTTGCGGTAGAGTCGCCCATGCTGATGCGACGCCGAATGCTCGCCGCGCTGCTCGCCACGGCCGCCGGGGCAGCCCGGGCCCAGGGCTTCATCAAGGCCCTGCCCACGGGGCCGGCAGTCCCGGCCCGCGTGCCCGAGCTGAAGCCCTGGGACGGCGCGGCGACGCCGGCGCTGGAGCTGGCCGACCTCGATGGCAAGACGCACCGCCTCGCCGACTACCGTGGCAAGGTCGTGCTGATCAACTTCTGGGCCACGTGGTGCGCACCCTGCCGCGACGAGATGCCGAGCATCGAGCGGCTGCGCAGCGCGCTGGGGGGCCGGCCGTTCGCCGTCCTGGCGGTGAATGTCGGCGAGACCGAGCGCGCGGCTCGCGGGTTCCTGGAGAAGATGCCGCTGAGTTTCGCGATCCTGCTCGACCGCGAGCTGCGAACGAGCCGCGCCTGGGGCGCACGCATCCTGCCGGCGAGCTATGTCGTCGCTCCCAACGGCGCCATCCGCTACAGCTATTTCGGCGAGCTCGACTGGGCCAGGGAAGACGTGCTGCAGACGATCACGAGGATGATGGGCTGATGCGCATGCGATTTCTTGCAGTGGCGGCGCTCGCCTGCGCCGCGGCAGGCGCCGCAGCCGAGGAAGGCGCACGGATACCGCCGTTCATCACCACGCCGGACGAAGTGGTCGAGCGCATGCTGCGGCTCGCCGCCACCGGTCCGGGGGACACGGTGATCGACCTGGGCTCGGGCGACGGCCGCATCGTCATTGCGGCGGCGAAGAACTTCGGCGCGCGCGGCATCGGCATCGAGCTCGACACCAGACTGGTGGAAAAGTCGCGCGAGAACGCGCGCCTCGCCGAGGTCGCCGAGCGCGTCTCGTTCATCGAGGGCGATGTGCTCGCCACCGACATCTCCCAGGCGAGCGTGGTCACCGTCTACCTGCTGCCGTTCCTCATCGACAAGCTGCAGCCGCGCTTTCAGGAGCTCAAGCCCGGCTCGCGCGTCGTCTCGCACGCCTTCGGCATGGTCGGCTGGAAGCCCGACCGCGCCGAGACCATCCGCCTCACCAAGCCGCATCCCGGCCAGGGCGACGAGAGCATGCTGTACCTGTGGATCGTGCCTGCCGAAGTGCGCGGCACCTGGCAGTCGTCGGACCTGAAGCTGCGCATCTACCAGAACTACCAGGAGCTCGAGGTGGAAGGCTCCCTCGGGCGCCGCATCCTCTTCGGCGCGCAGGGCACCGTGTCCGGCTACGACGTCTCCTGGGAAGCGAAAGGCACTCGCTTCCGCGGCCGCCTCGAAGGCGCTCGCCTGGTCGGCGACCTGTTCACCGACGGACGCACCGAGTCGGTCGTCCTGACCCGCGCTCGCTAGAGCAATTTTCCGGGGTTCATCAAGCCGCTTGGATCGAGCGCCTTTTTCAGGGCGCGCATCAGCTCCATTTCGAGCGGCGCCTTGTGGTGGCGGATGTCGTCGCGCTTGAGCTGGCCGAGGCCGTGCTCGGCGGAGATCGAGCCGCCGAGCTCTGCGACGGCGTGGTAGACGATGCGGTTCACCTCTGCGCGGCGCGCGAGCAGCGTTTCGGGCCCGACGTTGTAGTGCAGGTTGCCGTCGCCGACGTGGCCGAAGACATAGGGCCTTGCGTCGGGAAACGCCGCACGCAGGGCGGCTCCGGCGCGCTCGATCAGCTCGGGAGTCTTCGATACCGGTACCGAGACGTCGTGCTTGACGTTGGTGAACTGCGCTTCCGGGATGCTCTCGCGGATGCGCCAGAGTTGCCGCGACTGCTCGCTGCTTTGCGCCAGCACTGCCTCATCGCTCTGCAGCGCGCGCTCGACGAGCGCGCGGAGCGCCTCCGTAGGGCCGCTATCGCCGAATTCGGCGAGGACATACCAAGGATGTTTCGCGCCCAAGGGATCGCGCGTTCCGGGGACGTGGGCGATTACGGCGTCGAGGCACTCGCGCGAGACGAGCTCGAACGCGGAAACTCGATCGCCCACATGCGTGCGGAGCGCAGCAAGCAGCTCCACAGCCTGGCGCGGGCTTTCGACGGCAACCCATGCAGTTGCGGTTGCGGTCGGGCGCGGGTAGAGGCGCAGTACCGCGGCGGTGATGACACCGAGCGTGCCTTCGGCGCCGAGAAAGAGATGCTTCAGGTCATAGCCGGTGTTGTCCTTGCGCAGGCCGCGCAGGCCGTGCCAGATACGCCCGTCGGGCAGCACCACCTCGAGGCCGAGCGCCTGCTCGCGCGCATTGCCGTAGCGCAGGACGTTGATGCCGCCGGCGTTGGTCGAGAGGTTGCCGCCGATCTGGCAGCTGCCCTCGGCCGCGAGCGAGAGCGGAAACAGGCGGTCGGCCTCCGCGGCGGCCTTCTGCACCGCCGCCAGCACGCAGCCCGCCTCGACCGTGATGGTGTCGTTCAGCGGGTCGAGGGCGCGCACGCGGTTGAGGCGGGAGAGCGACAGCACCACCTCGCGCCGGGTCCCGGTGGGAACCGAGCCGCCCGAGAGGCCGGTATTGCCGCCTTGCGGGACGATCGCCACCCCCTCGTGCGCGCAGAGCGCGACCACGCGCGAAACCTCCGCGGTCGAGCCCGGGCGCACCACGCATTCCGCCGAGCCGGTGTACTGCCGGCGCCAGTCGGTAAAGTACGGTTTCGTGTCTTCAGGCGCGGTAAGGACGTTCGACTTGCCTACAATCGAGCTCAGCGCACCTCGAACCGAATTTGAATTTTCCACACGGGGATTCTATGGTCAGTCGGGCAAGGGAAGTAGGGCCGAAGCGCTACCGCGAGTCCGCGGGCCGCTACTACGAGGAGTTCGAGGTCGGCGACGTCTACGAGCACCGCCCCGGGCGCACGCTGAGCGAGGCCGACAACACCTGGTTTTCGCTGCTGACGATGAACCAGCACCCGCTGCACATCGATGCCGCGTACGGCGCGGGCACCGAATTCAAGCGGCCCCTGGTCAACTCCTGCCTCACCCTGGCCGTTGTCACGGGGATGAGCGTCGCCGACGTCAGCCAGAAAACCGTCGCCAACCTCGGCTGGGACAAGGTGCGCCTGACCGCGCCGGTGTTCGCCGGCGACACGATCTATGCCGAGTCTGAGGTGATCGGCAAGCGCGAGTCCGGCTCGCGGCCGCACCACGGCATCGTCACCGTGCGCACTACGGGGAAGAAAGCGGATGGAACCGTGTTCATGACCTTCGAGCGCTCCTGCCTCATCCCGATGCGCGGCCACGCCGTGGACGACAAACTTGATTACTAGATTCGCCTTACTGGCAATTTTTTGTTGTTCGGCTGCCTTCGCGCAGGCGCCGGTCGTGGTCGGCGCCGTGGTCTCGCAAACCGGCGCCAACGCCGAGCCCGCCGAAGGCTATCGCCGCGGCCTGCTGGTGTGGCAGGACGAGGTCAACGCCGCCGGCGGCCTGCTCGGCCGCAAGGTCGACCTGCGCATCCTGGATGACGGCTCGACCGCGTCGCGCAACGCCTCGCTGTACGAGCAGCTCATCCGGGAGGATCGCGCCGAGCTGCTGATCGGGCCGTTCGGCACCGCGGCGACGCTGATCGCCGCCGCAACGGCCGAGCGCGCGCGCCGCGTGCTGATCAACGGCGCCGGGCCGGGCCGCGCAGTGCACCGGCGCGGGCCGCGCTTCGTTTTCCAGACCTGTATTCCGTATGCCGCCTACGCCCCGGCGCTGCTCGGCCTGTTGCAGGCGGAAGGCCTGAGCCGCCCCTTCGTGCTGGCTCACGACGATACCGCTTCCAAGGAGATGGCCGACGGCCTGCGTGCCGCCGCCGCGGCCGAAGTCGAGATCTACGGCAGCGACGTCGTCGACTTCGCGCCGCTGGTGGCAAAGGCGGGCGCCGCCAAGGCGGACGCCTGGATCGCGTTCGGCGGGGCGCGCGACGCGGCCGACATGGTGCGCACGTTCCGGCGCGCGAGCTATGCGCCGCGCTTTTTCTTCGCGCGCGGCGCCGCCGAGCCGAAGTTCATTCCCATGGTCGGGCAGGACGCCGAGTTCAGCCTGATTGCAATCGAGTACGATGCGCGCCTTGCGGCGCCGGGAAACGAGAAGTTCGCCAAGGCGTTCGCCGCCAAATGGTCGGCGGCGCCCGGGCCGGCGGCCGCCGAAGGCTATGTCGCCGGCACGGTGGCCGCGGCAGCGGTGCGCCGCGCCGGCAGCTTCGACCAGGAGAAGCTGCGCGAGACGCTCGCCGCGCTCGAGACCGATACGCTGTTCGGCAGGTACAAGGTAAATTCGGCGGGCGAGCAGGTGGCGGCGCGGCCGGCACTGGCGCAGATCCGCGGCGGCAGGCCCGGCGCGCTGGCGCGGGGCGAGCGGCCGGTTCCCTATCCAGGCTGGCATGAACGGCAGGTGCTGAAATGACGCTGAACCGATCCTTCCTCTTCGCCCCCGGCAACGTCGCGCGCCGCGTCGAAAAGGCCCTGACGCTCGACGCCGACGCGGTCATCGTCGATCTGGAAGACTCGGTCGCCGATTCCGACAAGGCGGCGACGCGCAAGCTGGTGGCCGAGGCGCTGCAGCGCCCGCGCCGCGCGCGCGGCTACGTGCGCGTCAACGCGCCGTCGAGCCCGTTCTGCCACGGCGACCTGATGGCGACGATTTCGAAAGGCGTCGACGGCGTGGTGCTGCCCAAGGTGGAGAGCGCCGCCGACCTGCACGCGATCGACTGGCTGATCTGGAATCTCGAGCTCGAGCGCGGCATCGCGCCGGGATCGATCGACCTCATGCCGCAGATCGAGACCGCGGCCGGCGTGCAGCGCATCGACCGCGTGCTGCAGGCGCGCAACCTGCGTCCCTACTCCGGCCCCTGGCGCGTGAAGCGCGTCGCGTTCGGCGCGGCGGACTACGGCCACGACCTCGGCCTCTCGCCGACGCTCGACGAGCCCGAGCTCGCCGACGCGCGCGCCCGCGTGGTGCTTGCTTCGCGCGCCGCGGGCTACGAGAACCCGATCGACAGTCCCTGGTTCCATTTCAAGGAAACCGATGCCTTTGCGCGCGCGCTCGAGCGCAGCCGGCGCGGCGGCTTCCAGGGACGCTTGTGCGTGCACCCGGACCAGCTCGCGCCGGTGAACGCCGCGTACCTGCCCAGCGCCGAGGAAGTGGCGCGCGCCGAACGCATCGTCGCCGCGTTCAAGGAAGCCGAGGCGCGCGGCGAAGCCGCCGTGCAGGTCGATGGCCAGATGGTCGACTACCCGGTGGTGTTCCGCGCCCGCGCGCTGCTCGAGATGGTGAAGAAAGCGAAGTAAGCCAGTGAGCCGTGACGTGGTGCTCGCGCCCGGGCTGTGGATGCCCGGTGCGGCAATGGCGCTGCTCGCGGCGCGCCTTGAGCGCGCCGGCTATGCCCCGCACGTGTTTTCGTACCGCGGCAGGAGCTCCCTCGATGCGAACGTCGAGCGCCTTTCGCACTTCACACGCCAATTCCCCAATCCCTGTTTCATCGGCCACAGCCTGGGGGGCGTGCTGATTCTCGAGATGCTCAACCGCCACCCGGAGATCGACGCCAGCTCAGCGCTGCTGCTCGGCGCGCCGGTGCGCGGCTGCTTCGCCGGGCGGCGCTTCGGCCGGCACCGCCCCGGGCGCTGGATGATGGGCGGCTGCGGTTCGCTATGGGAGGAGCGCGAGGCGCGCTGGCAGCGCGCGGCTCCGCTCGGCGTCATCGCCGGTACCCGCGCGCTGGGACTGGGGCGCGCCTTCGGCCGCCTGCCGGGCGAGAACGATGGCGTGGTTTGCGTGTCCGAGACTACTGTCGAGGGCATGGCCGCCCGGGCGCTGGTGCCCCAGGGCCACAGCATGCTGATCGTTTCCGGGCAGGTAGGCGCCCTGGTGGAGCGGTTTCTCTCCGGCGCGCGGTTCGAATGAAAAATTTACTTCTCGTCCTACTCGTCTTTGCCGCTGCAGGCTGCGAATCGCTTTCCTATTATTCGCAGGCGATCCGCGGCCAGCTCGGCCTGATGAGCGCGGCGCGCCCGCTCGAGTCGTGGCTCGCCGATCCGGCGACGCCGGCGGAGTTGCGCGGCCGCTTGCAGGCGGCGCTGGGGATCCGCGAATTCGCCTCGCGGCGCCTCGCGCTGCCGCAGAACGGCAGCTACTCCTCCTATGCCGACCTCGGCCGGCCCTACGTGGTCTGGAATGTGTTCGCCGCGCCGCGCTTCGCCGTCGAGCCGAAGCAGGAGTGCTTTCCCTTCACCGGCTGCGTTAGCTACCGCGGCTTTTTCTCGGAGGAAGCGGCGCGCCGCCAGGCCGCGCGCCTGCGCGAGCAGGGCTACGACGTCTATCTGGGCGGTGTGCCGGCGTACTCGACCCTCGGCTGGTTCGACGATCCGCTGCTCTCGACCTTCATCCAGTACCCGGACGTGCAGCTCGCGCGCCTCATGTTCCACGAGCTCGCGCACCAGCGGGTCTACGTCAAGGGCGACACCACCTTCAACGAGTCCTTCGCCGTCACGGTGGAGGAGGAGGGCGTCAAGCGCTGGCTCGAGGCCCTGGGACGCAGCGGCGAGCTCGAGGCGATGCGCGCCTCGCGCCTGCGGCGGCAGGAGTTCGCGCTGCGCGTGGCGCAGACCCGCGAACGTCTTGCCGAGGCTTTCCAGGAGCAAGTCCCGGAGGAAAAAATGCTGGTGCGCAAGGCCGAGGAGTGGGAGAAGCTCAGACGCGACTACCCGACGATCGTGCCGGCCGAGCCGAACAACGCCTACCTGGTCTCGATCGCCCTCTACACGCAGCTGGTGCCCGAGTTCGAGCGCTTGCTGGCGAGTTGCGGCAGCGACCTTGGGGAGTTCTACGACCGGGTCGAGGCGCTCACCGCCAGCCGGCGCGATGCGCGCGCCGCGCTCACGTCAGCGGGATGTCGACGACCTTCCTGAACGCCGCCCGAGCGCCCAGGCGCTCGAACCAGGCCTGGACCTGCGGGAACACCGGCCGCTCGATCGGCACGCGCATCCAGCGCTGCACCTCGCAGCCGATCGGGATGTCGCCCATGGTGAGCGCGTTGCCGGCGACGTAGGGCGTCTTCTCCAGGCTCTTTTCGAGCACTTCCAGCAGCTTCGCGCTCTGGGTACGACCTTCCTCGACCGCCTTCATGTCGCGCTTCTCGGGCGCGGTGCGGATCAGGTTCCAGAACACCGCACGCATCGCGTTCTGGAAGGTGAACGCCCAGTCCATCCAGCGCTCGGCGTCGGCGCGACCCCTGGGGTTCGACGGGCAGAGCGTGCCCATGCCGTGCTTGGCCGCGAGATAGCGCACGATGGTGTGCGACTCCCACAGCACGAAGCCGTCGTCCTCGATCGTCGGCACCAGCGAGTTGGGGTTCATCTTCAGGTACTCGGGCGTCTTCGTGACGCCGAACTGCATGCCGGCGTCGATGCGCTCGTACTTCAGGCCAAGCTCTTCGGCCGCCCAGAGAGCCTTCTTGACGTTGACGGAATTGGTCCTTCCCCAGATCTTCAGCATCTCTAGAACCCTACTGCCTGGCCGTCGCGGCGCGGATCGCTGGCGGTGAAGTAGCCGCCGTCGAGCTTCCAGATGAGCTGCGCGCAGCCGAACTGGTTGTAGTCGTCGATCGTGACGATGCGGTGCCCGCGGCGCTTGAGCTCGTCGAGCGAGGCCGGCGGGAAGCCGTCTTCCGCGCTGACATCGAGGCCCTGCACGACGCGGAAGCGCGGGCCGTCGCAGGCCGCCTGCGGGCTCTGCCCGTAGTCGGCGATGCGCACCATGACCTGCGCATGGCCCTGCGGCTGCATGGTGCCGCCCATGACGCCGAAGCTCATCACCGGCTTGCCGTCCTTCGTCACGAAGCCGGGGATGATGGTCTGGTAGGGACGCTTGTTCGGCCCGACGCAGTTCGGGTGGCCGGGCTGCACGACGAAGGTGCCGCCGCGGTTCTGCAGCGAGATGCCGTCGACCACCACGCCCGAGCCGAAGCCCATGTAGTTCGACTGGATGAAGGAGACCATCATCCCCGAGGCGTCGGCGGCGGCGAGGTACACGGTGCCGCTCCTGGGCGGCGTGCCGTGGCCGAAATCCTGCGCGCGCTTCATGTCGATCAGCTTGGCCCGGGTTTTCAGGTAATCCTTGTCCAGCAACGACGCAGGCGGAACAGCCTTCATGTAGTCGATGTCGGCAACGAAGGCGCGTGCGTCGGCGAAGGCGAGCTTCTGCGCCTCGATCTGCAGGTGCAGGCTGTCGGGCCCGTCGACCGGGTGCGAGCGCAGGTCGAAGTGCTCGAGCATGCCGAGCGCCATCAGGGCGACGATGCCCTGGCCGTTGGGCGGGATCTCGTGCAGCGTATAGCCGCGGTAATCCATCGCGAGCGGCTTCACCCAGTCCGACTTGTGCTCCGCCATGTCCGATGCGCGCAGCACGCCCCCCTGCTTCTTCGCCGCCGCTTCCAGCTTGTCCGCCAGCTTGCCCCGGTAGAACGCTTTTCCTTTGCTCGAAGCAATCTCCTCGAGGACCTTCGCATGCGCCGGAAACTTGAATCGCTCCCCCGGATGGGGAGGGCGACCGCCCGGCAGGAACGCGTTAGCGAATCCCGGCTGATCCTTCAGCTCGGCAACCTGGTTGGCCCATTGCCCTGCAATCGTGGGGGAAACGAGAAATCCCTTGCGGCCGTATTCGATGGCGTGCTCGAAGAGCTTCTTGAACGGCAGCTTGCCGAACTTCGCATGCAGCTCCACCCACGCGGACACGCAGCCGGGCACGGTGACCGTATTCCAGCCGCGCACCGGCATCGCCTTCTGGCCCTTGAAGTAGTCGAGCGTCCAGCCGGCGGGCGAGCGTCCCGAGGCGTTCAGGCCGTGCAGCTTCTTGCCGTCCCAGACGATGGCGTAGGCGTCCGAGCCGATGCCGTTGGACACCGGCTCGACCAGCGAAAGGGTGATGGCGGTGGCGAGGATCGCGTCCACCGCCGTGCCGCCCGCCTGCAGCATCTGCAAGCCCGCCTGCGCGGCGAGCGGCTGCGAGGTCGAAACCACGTTCTGCGCAAGCAACGGCTTGCGCGGCCAGGGATAGGGGTTCTTCCAGTCGAATGGGGTCATTGAATCGCTTCGAAGTTGAGCACGATGCGGCCGAGCACGCGGCCGGCCTTGAGGTCTTCCATCGCGGCGTTGGCCTGGTCGGCGGGGCGGGTCTCTATGGGAGAGGGTTTGATCTTCTTCTTCTTCGCCAGCGCCACGACTTCCTTCAGCTCCTGCAGGCTGCCGACGTAGGAGCCCTGGATGCCGATGGCGCGCTGCGCGATCGGCGGCAGCGGATGGGTCAGCTCGCCGCCGAACAGGCCGCAGATCACGTAGCGGCCGCCTTTTCGCAGCGCCGCGAGGCCGAGGGCGGCGGTGGCCGGGGCGCCGACCAGGTCGACCGCGCCGGCGATGCCCTGAAGCTTCTGCGCCGCGTCCGCTGCGCGCGTGTTGACGGCGCTCTTCGCGCCCTGCTTCAGCGCTCCTGCCAGCTTGGCGTCGTCGATGTCGCACGCGATGATGTTCCTGACGCCCTTGGCGCGCAGCACAGAGATCGCAATGAGGCCCAGGCCGCCGCAGCCGAGCACCGCGACGGCATCCTTCGGGCCGAGCTCGGGCAGCTTGTTGATCGCGCTGTAGACCGTAACCGCCGAGCAGGCGAGAGTGGAGGCGAACGAGTCTTCGATGCCCGTAGTGTCGAGCAGGTACTTCGGATCGGGCACCAGGACGTGGGTGGAATAGGCGCCGGCGCGGTTGACGCCGAGGAAGCGCGTGCCGGAAACGCAGTAGTTGTCCTGGCCGTCTTTGCAGACCGCGCACTTGCCGCAGCCGATCCAGGGATAGACGAGCCTTTTCTGGCCGACCTTCACGCCTTTGACCTTTTTGCCGACAGCTTCGACGACGCCGAATGGCTCGTGGCCGAGGGTGAAGGGCGGGATGCAGCCGCGCTCCTTCACGTAGAAGCGCTTGCCGCCGCCGAGGTCGAAGTAGCCGTCCCAGATGTGCAGGTCGGAATGGCAGACGCCGGAGCGCGTGATGCGCACCAGCACCTCGGTGCCCTGCGGCTTCGGTGTCTCGGTCAGCTTTCTCTGCAGCGGCTGCCCGTGCTCGACGATCTGGTAGCTGATCACGCTTTGCTGGCCTCCTCGAGTGCCTGGTCGATGTCCCACAGGATGTCGTCGATGGACTCGATGCCCACCGAGATGCGGACCATGTCGGGCGTGACGCCGGCCTTGAGCTGCTCCTCTTCGCTCATCTGCCGGTGCGTGGTCGACCCCGGGTGGATGACGAGCGTCTTCGCGTCGCCGATGTTGGCGAGGTGGCTCAGGAACTGCGCCGCCTCGATGAATTTCTCGCCGGCCTTCGCGCCGCCCTTGACGCCGAAGTTGAGCAGGCCGGAGGCGCCCTGCGGGAAGTACTTCTTCGCCAGATCGTAGTACTTGTTGCCTTGCAGGCCCGGGTAATTGACCCAGGCGACGCGTTTGTGGTTCTGGAGAAACTTCGCGACTGCAAGCGCATTCTCGCAGTGGCGGTCCATGCGCACCGGGAGCGACTCGAGGCCCTGCAGCAAGAGCCAGGCGTTGAGCGGCGGCAGCGCCGGGCCGAAGGTGCGCATGATCTCCATGCGCGCCTTCATGGTGTAGCCGAAATCGCCGAAGGTCTCGTGGAAGATGACGCCGTGGTAGCCGGGCGAGGGGGTGGTGAATTCGGGAAACTTGCCGTTGCCCCAGTTGAACTTGCCCGACTCGACGATCACCCCGCCCATGGTGGTGCCGTGGCCGCCGATGTACTTGGTGGCCGAGTGGATGACGATGTCGGCGCCCCATTCGATCGGCCGGCACAGGTAGGGCGAGGGCACGGTGTTGTCGACCACCAGCGGGATCTCCGCTTCATGCGCGATCTTCGCCACGGCCTCGATGTCCACGACGTTGATCAGCGGATTGCCCAGCGTTTCGGCGTAGAGCAGCTTGGTGTTCTTCTTGATTGCTTTCCTGAAGTTCTCGGGATCGCTTGGATCGACGAAGGTCGTCTCGATACCCAGCTTCCTCAGGTTCACGTGCAGCAGGGTGTGCGTGCCGCCGTACAGCGTGGAGGCCGAGACGATGTGGTCGCCGGCGCTGCACAGCGTCAGGATGGCGGTAACTTCGGCCGCCTGGCCGGTGGCGGCGGCGAGCGCCGAGCGGCCGCCCTCGATCGCCGCCATGCGCTCTTCGAACACGGCTACCGTGGGATTGGAGATCCTCGAGTAGACGTTGCCGAAAGTCTGCAGGTTGAACAGGCTCGCGGCGTGCTCGGCCGAGTCGAACACGAACGAGGTGGTCTGGTAGATCGGCGCGGCGCGCGCGCCGGTTGCCGGGTCGGGGATCTGCCCGGCGTGCAGGCAAAGCGTTTCGATGCCGAACTTGCGGTCAGCCATCCACCGATTCTATCGGAGCGCGCTCGAGCGGCGCGACGGTGACGCGAACCGCGAGCTGCTGCTCGCCGCCGCCGAGGATCACGCCGCGCATCGGCGTGACGTCGCCGAAGTCGCGCCCCCAGGCGAGCGTCACGTACTCGTCGTCGACCACGCGGTTGTTGGTCGGGTCGAGGTCGATCCATTCGCCGGCGAACACCGAGACCCAGGCGTGCGACGCGTCGGCGCCGACCAGGCGCGCCCGGCCCGGCGGCGGCTTGGTGAGGATGTAGCCGCTCACGTAGCGCGCCGGGATGGCAAGCGCGCGCAGGCCCGCGGTCATCAGGTGGGCGAAGTCCTGGCACACGCCGCTCTTTTGCTTCATCACCTGCCTGAGCGGGGTCGAGACGCTGGTCGCCGTGCGGTCGAACTTGAAATCCCGGTGGATGCGGCGCATCAGGTCGGTGGCCACCTCCAGGGGCGGGCGCCCCTGGATCGCGCTCTTCCCGGCGTAATCGGTGAGCTCGCGCCAGGTTTCGACGTGCGGCGACTCGTGGACGAACTCCGAGGGCTCGCCGGGGAGCGACGCGGCCTGCGCGCGCGGCTGCACGTCAACCTCCGATTCTGCGCGCACCAGCAGCTCGTCGTGCGGTGTGGCGAGCAACACCCGCACCGTGGGGTTGCCGTAGTAGTCGTTGCGCTCCTCCTGCTCAGCGGGCGCCGGCTCGACTGTGAGCCGGTAGGCAGTGCAGGTCTGCCACGGAAGCTCGCGCGGCGTCAGGTGCAGGAGTTGGTGCGACAGCGGCACCGGGCTCGAATACTTGTAGTGCGTCTCGTGGATGACCGAAAGCTTCATGGGGTTGCTTCGTTAAGTCGCAAACGTCTGCCGGCTGCCTTCGCCCACGTGGCTGAAGAAGCGCAGCCCGAGCTGCTCGGCGAGGCGGAACGAGGCGTCGTGCCAGCCCTCGAGCAGCTGCACCAGCCGTGCGCTCCCGGGCCGCAGGTCGGCGCCGGGGTCGATGCCCGCGAGGGTGGCGACTGCATCGCCGAATCGCTCGTCGCCGAACTCGCCGAACAGGTCGGTGAGCCGCTGGGTGTAGTCGAACAGGCCGTGCACCTGGAAAGCCACCGAGCGGGGATTGGCCTGGTCACGCACCAGCAGGTCGAGCGTCGGCAGCCACTCGGGGCGGGCCCGGTAGCGGGCACGGTAGGTGATGATCGAGTCGGCGGCGCGCAACAGCCAGGTGAGATCCATGTCCGGCGGCCCGGCGAGCGCTTCGCGCAGCGTCGTGCACATCCATTGCAGGCGCTCGATGCGCCGGCCGATGGAAAGAAAGCGCCAGCCCGGATCGCGCGTCATGCCGTCGAGCGCGAAGCCGGCGAGCGTGGTGAGCGAGCCGATCGCGCTGTCGAGCTCGGCGAGCAGGTCGAGCAGCGCTGCCCTCTTGTTGCGGCGCTGCGACAGCGTCTGCGTCAGGCGATTGACGGTGCGCCACTGGTCGAGCGACAGGCGCTCGCGCAGGTTGGCGGCGACGCGCGCGAGCTGGCGCGCCCCGCCCGCCAGGCCGGGCAGCGCGTCATCGATGATCGAGGCGCGCAGCGCCGTCGCCATCTCCGTGTCCGAGGGCTGCGCCCCGACGGCGACGCCGACATGGCGCAGCAGGCCGACGATCACCGTCCAGGCGCGCTCGTCGTCGTCGCCCGGCACGTCCTCGGCGTAGCGCAGCAGGGCCACGCGCAGCAGGCGCGCCGCGCCGTCGCAGCGCTCGCAGTAGCGACCATACCAGTACAGGTTTTCCACCACGCGGCTGGAGAGGTTGGTGCCGGCGCGCACCAGCTCGTCGGGCTCGATCTCGCGCCGCAGCAGGCTGAAGGTGCTGACCGGCCCGGAGGCCATTACCCAGGTGTCCTTGCTCGAGCCGCCGCGCTGCATCGAGATGACGCGCGCGTCGGCCGCGCTCGCCACGCGCGTCAGCCCGCCGGGCATGACGACGTAACCGTTCGGGCTGGCGCAGGCGTAGACGCGCAGGCCGATGGCGCGCGGCAGGATGCGCCGCGCGTGCGTGCGGTCCCATACCGGCGCCTGCGACAGGTGCACCAGCTCCTGCGCCACGTAGTCGTGCGGCCGCGCGCGCAGCATCGAGATCACGCGTTTCTTGCCGCGCTCGTCGAGGTCCTCGCCGAACATCGGCTCGACGCGCGCCTGCGGGAAGGCCGCCTTGATCACCAGGCGGTCTATGTTGGCCTCGACTTCCTTCAGCGCGGCGGGCTCGCCGCACCACCAGGTGGCGACCGAAGGCATCTTGAGCGGCTCGCCGAGGACCTTCTCCGCCAGGCCGGGGAGGTAGCCGAACAGCGTGCTCGACTCGAGCAGGTTGGAGCCCAGCGCATTGGCCACCAGGACGTTGCCGCGGCGCACCGCGTCCACCAGGCCGGCAATGCCGAGCGCGGAGTCGCTGCGCAGCTCCAGCGGGTCGCAGTAATCGTCGTCCAGGCGCCGCAGGATGGCGTGTACCCGCTTGAGCCCCGAGAGCGTCTTCAGCCAGACGCAGCCTTCGCGCACCGTGAGATCGCTGCCCTCGACCAGCGCCAGGCCGAGGTAGCGCGCGAGGTAGGTGTGCTCGAAGTACGTCTCGTTGTGCGGTCCCGGTGTCAGCAGCACGACGAACGGCGCGGCGCCGTTCGAAGGCGCCCAGTGCGCCAGGCTGTCGCGCAGCGTGGCGAAGAAGCGCGCCAGGTGCTGCACCTTGAGGTCGCGGAAGAGCTGCGGAAAGGCGCGCGAGATGATGATGCGGTTCTCGAGCGCGTAGCCCGCGCCCGAGGGCGCCTGGGTGCGATCGTCGATCACCCACCATTGGCCGTCGGGCGAGCGCGCGAGGTCGGCGGCATACAGGTGCAGCATGGTGTTGCCGGGCGCCTTGGCGCCGACGCAGGGCCGCAGGAAGCCGGCATGGCCGTAGATCAGCGCTGGCGGCAGGCCTTCCTTGAGCAGCCGCTGCTCGCCGTAGACGTCGACCAGGATCCGGTTGAGCAGCGTCGCGCGCTGCGCGACGGCGGTCTCGATGCCCGCCCATTCGTCCTGCGGCAGGACCATCGGCAGCAGATCGAGCTCCCAGGGCCGGTCGGCGCCCCGCGGGTCGGCGTAGACGTTATAGGTGACGCCGTTCTCGCGCACTTGGTCCTGCACCGACTGCAGCCGCTCGCGCATGTGCTCGGCGGGCGAGCCGCCCAGGCTGTCGAGCACGGCGCGCCAGTGCTCGCGCGGCTCGAGCGGCGCCGCGAACATCTCGTCGTAACGGTCGTGGTCCTGCGGGTAATGCTCGAGCAGCTCGCGGGGCATCGGCGGCGCAGGTTATCACGGCGCGTTCGGCGCTTGGTGCACGCCGCGCTTCCGACGCACCGGGGCGGTGCGACGCGGCCGCCCGCACCCCTCGCAAAACCGCCCTTCTCGATGGCCCGGTCCTTGCGTTTGCGCATGAAGGGGTAAATGGGGTGATTCGCATCGAAGCCGAGCCGGCCGCGCTGGAGGTCGATCTAGCGCGCACCGCGCTCCTCATCATCGACATGCAGCGCGACTTCCTGGAGCCGGGCGGTTTCGGCGAGGCGCTGGGCAACGACGTCAAGCTGCTGTCGCGCGCAGTCGCGCCGTGCCGGCGCCTGCTCAAGGGCGCGCGCGGCGCGAAGATGCTGGTAATCCACACGCGTGAAGGTCACCGGACCGACCTCGCCGACGCGCCGCCGGCGAAGATCGCGCGCGGCGAGGAAGGCAAGCGCATCGGCGATCCGGGGCCGATGGGCCGGATACTCGTGCGCGGCGAGCCGGGCCACGAGATCATCGGCGGCCTCGCGCCGCTCGCAGGCGAGCCGGTGATCGACAAGCCCGGCAAGGGCGCGTTCTTCGCCACCGACCTGCATGCGGTGCTCGCGAACCGCGCCATCGAGAACCTGATCGTGTGCGGCGTGACGACTGAAGTCTGCGTGCACACCACGGTGCGCGAGGCGAACGATCGCGGTTACCGCTGCGTCGTGCCAGGCGACGCCTGCGCTTCCTACTTTCCGCAGTTCCACGAGGTCGCGCTGCACATGATCCGCGCGCAGGGCGGTATTTTCGGCTGGACCAGCGACACCAAACGAGTGCTGGCCGCCATCAACCAGGGAGAGCCATCATGACGACGAGCAAGCCGGCGCTTTGGACGCCGGGTGACTGGAATGCGTTCTTCGGCTTCGGCACCAACATCCTCGTCAACCTGCTGGTGCTGACCGGCCTGCTGCGCTTCGTGCTGAAGATGCCCGACGACCTGGTGTTCGGCCGCATCCTGCCGGCGGCCGGCCTGATGATGTTCCTCTCCACGCTTTACTACGCCTGGCTCGCGTACAAGCTGGCGAAGCAGACCGGCCGCGCCGACGTCGCCGCGCTGCCCTCGGGCATCAGCGTGCCGCACATGTTCGTCGTCGTCTTCGTCATCATGTTGCCGATCGCGCTCAAGACCGGCGATCCGGTGAGGGGCTGGGAGGCGGGCCTCGCCTGGGTGTTCATCCAGAGCTTCGTCCTCATGGGCGGCGCCTTCATCGCGCCGTGGATCCGCAAGATCACGCCACGCGCCGCGCTCCTCGGCACCCTCGCCGGCGTCTCCATCGCGTTCATCTCCATGCGCCCGGCGCTCGAGATGTTCATTACCCCGGTGATCGGCTTCACCTGCTTCGCCATCATCCTGGCGAGCTGGTTCGGCGGCGTGCGCTACTTCAAAGGCATTCCTGCAGGCCTGGTGGCCATCGCCGCCGGCACCCTGATCGCCTGGCTCTCCACCGCCTTCGGCCCCGCGTGGGGCGGCATGAGCCTCGCCAAGCTGGGCGGCGCCGTATCGAGCTTCGGCTTCTCCATCCCGCTTCCCGCCATCGGTCACACCTTCGGCGGCTTCGAGTTCCTCGGCGTCATCCTGGTCACCGCGATCCCGTTCGGTATCTACGACCTCGTCGAAGCGATGGACAACGTCGAGAGCGCATCCGCCGCCGGCGACAGCTTCCCCACCACCCGCGTGCTCACCGCCGACGGCGCCGTCAGCCTGATCGGCTGCCTGATGGGCAATCCATTCATCAACGCGGTGTACATAGGGCACCCCGGCTGGAAAGCCATGGGCGGCCGCATCGGCTACTCGGCCGCCACCGGCGCCATGGTGATCGTCCTCACCTGGTTCGGCGTCATCGGCCTGATGATGGCCCTCATCCCCGTCGTCGCCATCGCGCCGATCCTCCTCTACATAGGAATGCTGATCGGCGCCCAGGCATTCCAGGAAACTCCGCGCAGCCACGCCCCCGCCGTGGTCCTCGGCCTGATCCCGCACGCCGCCGCATGGGGCAAGCTGCAGATCGACAGCGCCCTGGCCGCCGCCGGCACCAACGCCGCCACCGTCGGCCTCGACAAACTCGCGCAGGTCGGCGTGCTCTATCACGGCTTGGAAATATTGGGCGGCGGCGCCATCCTCGGCGGCCTCATCCTCGCCGCCATCGGCGTCTTTGTCATCGAACGCGAATTCACCAAGGCCGCCGCCTTCACGCTGGCCGGCTCCGCGCTGACCTTCTTCGGCTTCATCCACGGCGAAGCCATCGGTTTCGGCAAAAGCCCGCTAGTCGCGCTGAGCTACCTAATGGTCGCCGCGATCCTCTACGGCTGCGCCCGTCTCGCCGTCGCATCCCCATCAGCGGCTACGTCAAGCATGCACGAGCCGGCGCCGCAGACCGGACACTAGCGCGCGACGGCTGGAGCGACCTTCGGTGCGTTGCGCTTTATCCAGCGGAACTGGATCACCAGGCCGACGATCCAGATGAGAAGCAGCGCGGCCACTATCGGCTGCAGCTTCGGGTCGTCGGGGCCGGTGGTGAACGGCTTGCCCGGCGGCAGGCGGCTCAGGCTTTCGTTGAAGCCGGGGATCGAGTGGAAGAGCAGGGTCGTCGAGTAGCACAGCGCGTAGAAGTAGTGCGACCAGCTCCCGAAGAGCAGCGTCTTCTCGGTCACGGCGCCGGCGACGATCGCGAGGATGGTGAGGATCGAGAGGACGTGCGGCGGGCCGAAGCCGCCGTGCTGGAAGATGCCCAGGCCGGAGGCGGCGGTGACGAAGGTCAGGAGCAGGTAGACCTGGCTCAGGCGGTTGGCGAGCGAGAATTCCTTGTAGCGGATGAGCGCCCAGACGCCGGAGTAGAGCGCGAACAGGCTGACGAGGGTGTGGAATGCGCCGAGCGGCGTCAGGCCGAAGATCATGCTGTCTCCCTTGGGTTGTCTTCTTTCCCGCTAGCTTACTCCAGACATTTAACTACCGGCGCAGGTCCAATGCGAAGGGGAAGTTCGAGAGCGGTACCAGTAGTCCGCCGGTAAAGATGGGGACGATGTCGAAGCGGTCGACCTGGGCGGCGAAGCGCACGTCGTCGGCGTAGCCGAGGGAGATCAGGTTGCGGCCCGCGTCGCTGGCGCAAAAATCCGCTTCCAGGGCGCTTGACGAAGGAAGCTCGCCGTGCACGCGGGCGTCGGGCAGGGCGCGGGCGATCTCGCCGGCCGCCAGGGCGTCCTCGATCGCCGGCTGGTTGCTGCGGCCGGCCATCAGCAGCGTGATGGGAGCGCCGCGCTCGCGGGCGAGCTTGCTCGCCGCCGCGGCGACTGCGCGCCGGTTGAGCGTCGAGCCGATCAGCACGGTGCTGTTCGGCCCGGCCGCGCTCAGCAGGCACTCGGTGCAGTTCGTCGTGGTGATGACCAGGGTCTTGCCCGGATAGCTGTGGCGCATCAGCTCGGTGGGGCTGTTGCCGTGGCGGCAGTGGGGAAGCTTGCGGCCGCCGCGCTCGCCGGCCGTGACCTCGCCGACGCATTCCTCCGGCTTGCTCACCGGCTTGACCGCGGCCATGCCCATCTGCAGCGCAGTGATCATGGTAGAGCTGGCGCGCAGCGCATCGATGAGCACGATGATGCCGCCGCGCGCGCGCGCTTCGAGCGCGCCGGGCACCCCCAGGCCGAGGTGGACCTCTAGGCCCGGCAGAGGTGCATCTCGGCGAAGGTGTCGGCGCGCAGCCCGGTGCGCAGGGTGGCGAGCGCCAGCGCCTCCTCGAGCACCACGTTGCCCAGGTTCACCTCGCGGCCGAGGTTGAGGATCATCCACAGCTGCTGGCCCTTGCGCGGCGCCTCGAACACCAGCCGCTCCAGGCCGACGTGCTCGACGATGCGCTGGATCATTTCCCCCGCCGGGTTGCCGCCGCGGTCGTAGATGCCGACGGTGCCCGATTCGCGCGCCTCGAGGATCACCTTGTCGGCGCCGGCGGCCAGCTCCTGCGCGATCGCCGCGCAGCGCTCATCGATGCCGATGCGCGCGTCCTCATCGGCGTCCTTCCTGCCGACCTCGCTCCACACCTTGAAGCCCGCCGCGCGGGCCGTGGAAATGAGGCCGAGCTTCTCGTCCTCGCTCATCGGATGCACGCCGTTCGACACCTCGACCATGTCGAAGCCGAGCTCGCGCGCCTCCGCGAGGAACGCGGCGACGCGCTTCTGCGCGAGCGCGATCTCGAGGAACGTGCCGCCGGTGCACACCTCGATGCCGGCGGCGCGGTAGAGGCGGATCTTCTCGAGCAGCGTGGCGCGCGGCGTGAGGCGCGCGGTCGCCCAGCCGAGCTTCACCACGTCGATCCAGTCCGCCGATACCGCGAGGCGGTCGCGCACCTCGGCCGGGCCGAGGCCCTTGTCGAGCGTCGAAGTCACCGCCGAACGGCGCGGCTTGGGCGGAAGGCGAGGATGCTCGATGGCCTGGAAGGGGTACTCCCCCATTTCCAGGGCTATCGCGGCAGCCGGACTGAGCGCGTCGGACATGCGGACATCGTATTCAGAATGTCCGATCCGCGCGGCGGCTATGACGGAAAACTACATGGCCCTGACACTTGCTTTCAAACCGTCAGCGCCGCAGGTCGAGCGTGAACGGGAAGTTCGGGTTGCGTTCTTCCGTCCTTACGTCTGCGCGTCCGGGGGTGTGGCCGATCTTGAAGAAGCGGGCGAGGCGGCGGCCTTCGGCGGCGTAAGCATTCACCGGGAAGTCTTCGGCGGCGCGGCCGCCGGGGTGGGAGACGTGGTACTGGGCGCCGCCGAGGGAGCGGCGCATCCAGGTGTCGACCAGATCGAAGACGAGGGGCGTGTGCACGCCGATGGTCGGGTGCAGCGCCGAAGGCGGCTGCCAGGCGCGGTAGCGCACGCCGGCGACGTACTCGCCGACGTTGCCGGTGGGCGCAAGCGGGATGGGGCGGCCGTTGCAGGTGAGGACCATGCGCTCGCCGACCAGTCCGGTCGCGCGTACCTGCAGGCGCTCGAGCGAGGAGTCGACGTAGCGCGCGGTGCCGCCGGGTGCGCCTTCCTCACCCATCACGTTCCAGGGCTCGAGCGCAGCGCGCAGCTCGATGTTGGCGCCACGCGCGGAGAAGTCGCCGTAGCGCGGGAAGCGGAATTCGAAGTGCGGCGCGAACCACGCCGCTTCTACCGGGTAGCCGAACTCTTTGAGCTCCGCCGTCACGTCCTGGAAGTCCTGCCAGACGAACCAGGGCAGCATGAAGCGATCGTGCAGCTCGGTGCCCCAGCGCTTGAGGCGGCCCGGGAGGTAGGGCTTCTGCCAGAAGCGCGAGAGCAGCGCGCGCATCAGGAGCTGCTGGGTGAGCGACATGCGGGCGTGCGGCGGCATCTCGAAGGCGCGCATCTCGAGCAGGCCGAGGCGGCCGGTCGGCCCGTCGGGCGAATACAGCTTGTCGATGCAGAACTCGGCGCGATGCGTGTTGCCGCTCGAATCGATGAACAGGTTCCTGAAGATGCGGTCGACGAGCCAGGGCGGGCAGTTGAACTTGCTCTGCCTCTCCAGCTCCCTGAAGGCAATTTCCATCTCGTAGACGGAATCGTTCCTCGCCTCGTCGACGCGCGGCGCCTGGCTGGTCGGGCCGACGAACATGCCCGAGAAGAGGAACGAGAGCGACGGATGGTTGTGCCAGTAGGCCACCAGGCTGGCGAGCAGATCGGGACGGCGCAGGATCGGCGAGTCGCTCGCGCTCGGGCCGCCCAGGGCGAAGTGGTTGCCGCCGCCGGTGCCGACGTGGCGGCCGTCGAGCATGAACTTCTCGGTGGTGAGGCGCGACTCGCGCGCCTGGTCGTAGAGAAACTCGGTGTTCGCCACCAGCTCGCCCCAGCTCGCCGCCGGCTGGATATTCACTTCCAGCACGCCCGGGTCGGGCGTGATGCGGAACGATTCCAGGCGCGGGTCCTTCGGCGGCTCGTAGCCTTCGAGCACCACCGGGAAGCCGAGCTCGCCGGAGGTGGCCTCGACCGCGCCGACTACCTCGAGGTAGTCCTCGAGCGATTCGGCCGGCGGCATGAAGATGTAGAGCACGCCGTTGCGCGGCTCGGCGCACATCGCTGTGCGGGCGATCCAGGAGGCGGATTCGAAAGATCCTGCCCTCCGGTCGCCAGTGGTTTGTTGTTTGGGTAGATCGGGCGTCTGCAGTTTCCGATAGGAAGGTAGAGGCGAAAAGCGTTGCGTCGGGTCGGGTGCGGTGAGGAACTGCCGGTCGCCGGCGGCGGCCCAGGGAATCGAGTCGAGCGGCAGGCGCAGGCCCATCGGCGAGTCGCCGGGCGCGAGATAGCAGCGCTCGGCGCGCAGGAACCAGGCGCCGCTTTCCCAGCGCACCAGGTTCTTCTTCAGCGGCAGCGCGTGGCCGACCACCTTGTCGAGGCCCTGCTTGAACACCTTGCGCAGGCGCGCGCGCTCGAGCGGATCGTCGAGCTTGGCGTCGAACGGATCGACGTTCGACGGCAGCCGGCGCTCGCGCCACAGGTAGTACCAGGTGTCCTCGTACGCCGGAAAGACGTGCTTCGGATCGACGCCGAGCTTCTCGGCGAGCGCCTTGAGGAACAGCGCCGCCTGCGCCGGCGTGGCGCCGTAGTTCACGCTCTCGTCGGCGTACAGCGCCGGGTTCTGCCACACCGCCTCGCCGTCCTTGCGCCAGAAGCAGGACAGCGACCAGCGCGGCAGCTGCTCGCCGGGATACCACTTGCCCTGGCCGAGGTGAACCAGGCCCTTCGGCGCGTACTTCGCTTTCAGCTTCTTCATCAGGACCGAGCCCAGCTTGCGCTTGTTGGGCCCCATCGCCTCGGTGTTCCACTCGGCGCCGTCGCGATCGTCGAGCGAGACGAAGGTCGGCTCGCCGCCCATGGTGAGGCGCACGTCGTTCGACGCCAGGTCGGCGTCGATGCGGTGGCCGAGGCGCTCGATATCGGCCCACTGCAGGTCGGTGTACGGCTTGGTGACGCGCGGCGCCTCGAGCACGCGCG
>Ga0193752_1000748_pt1 | contig 29606 bp, 34 predicted proteins | sample H1c1metaG_FD_144924 | JGI IMG/M metagenome (GOLD analysis project Ga0193752, IMG submission 144924) | Soil microbial communities from a riparian zone of the East river system, Colorado, United States - H1c1 | ecosystem: Environmental > Terrestrial > Soil > Riparian zone | place: USA: East River...
TGGATGACAGTTTGGGTAAAATATATGTTTTGTTCTTGCCCACAGTTATTTTTGGTGCCTGAACTTTTCCACATTGCAGAATACAAATCAGGACCTGTTAATTCCCCGGCCTTAGTTATATCAAAAATGAACGTTTTAACAAAGCAGTTTGACCGTTTTAACAAAGTGCCTTTATCAATTTGAACCGAACTTTGGTTAAACTTAAAATTTTGAATTATGTCAAAAGTTTGGTTCATAACAGGTAGTTCCCGCGGGTTAGGAAGAAGCCTGACAGAAGCAGTATTAGCCAGTGGCGACCTGGTGGCAGCCACATCCCGAAATCCAGAACAGTTAAAAGATCTTGCAGAAAAGTATCCTGATAATATTTATCCTCTAAGATTAGACGTGACCAGCAAAGCTCAGATCGTTGCTTCCATTGAAAATACCATCAAAAAATTCGGCAGGATAGATGTACTGGTAAATAACGCCGGATTTGGCATCATAGGTGCAGCAGAGGCTTATAGTGATGAGCAGGTGCACAGCCAATTGGAAACAAATTTATATGCACCGATAAAAATAACAAGGGTGGTATTGCCTTATATGCGTAAACAGCGGTCGGGCAGAATAATACAAATCAGTTCAATTGGCGGCAGAGTGGGTAGTGCCGGTCTCACCATATACCAGGCAGCAAAATTTGGTTTAGGCGGTTTCAGTGAGGCGCTGGCCAGTGAGGTTAAGCCTCTTGGTATATTGGTAACCAGTGTTGAGCCAGGTGGTTTCCGTACCGGCGCATTTGACATGGCTTCTGCGCCTGGGGTAGAAGGTTATGAAGACACTGTCGGCAAGAGGACTGAGCTGTTTAAAAGCAGTAGATTTATCCCAATGGGTGATCCCGATAAAGCTGCAAAAGTTATGATCGACCTGGTTAATAACCCGGAACCACCGGTACACCTGGTACTGGGAAGCGATGCGATAACAAGAATAAAGCACGTCAATAGTGTAAGTCAAGGGGAAATGGAAAAATGGTTGCCGGTAAGTACTTCGACCGATGCCGATGATGCGATAGATTATACCGAAACGGTTAAACCGTTTTGAGAGTGGTTAAAATAGTGGGTTGAATATATCAAAATAAAAAGTCCAGGATTTGGATAACGCACTTAAAAATGAATTTGGATAATGCCACAACTTAATACAAAACCAGCACCCATAGCTTATTCCTGCTACGTTACCCGCGTAAGAGAAGGAGAACAGTTTATACCTGAGTGCGTATTTAGCTACCAGGTATCGGGGACATTGATCATGAATGATGGCAACAAGGAATATATTTTTAAACCGGGAGATTTTAGGTTCTCAAGGCGGAACCATTTGATCAAGTTTAATAAAGTACCGCCGGATGGAGGTGAGTACAGATCGTTTTCGGTTCATTTTGATCAGCCTTTTTTACGGAACTTCAGTATGGAAGCCGGATATAAAGCCGAAAAGCATATCAATGGCGACGCGATAATCGATCTGAAACCGGACCCTTTGTATAAAAACTATTTTGATTCACTCCAGTCTTACATGCACCTCAATGATGAAGATGATGCAGGGTTGGTTGCATTGAAATTAAGAGAAGCCATCCTGTTGTTGTTAAAAGTGAACCCAGGTATGAAAGACATATTGTTCGATTTCAGTGAACCTGGAAAAATAGACCTGGAAGCATTTATGAACAAGAATTATCATTTTAACGTCGATCTTAACCGGTTTGCTTATCTGACGGGCAGAAGCCTGGCTACCTTCAAGAGGGATTTTGAAAAGTTGTTCAACTTAACACCGAGCCGTTGGTTGCAGCAGCGAAGGTTGCAGGAAGCATACTTTCTTATCAAAGAAAAAGGCAAAACAGCGTCAGATATTTACCTCGACCTGGGTTTTGAGGACCTTTCACATTTTTCATTTGTTTTTAAAAAACAATTTGGGGCGGCTCCGACAAAAATTTAATAAATCCTGAGAATCTCACCATTCATCTTGCCGTCAACGCAACTAACATAAGCGTCGGTAAGTCGTTTCTAAAATGCGTGATGTACTGTCTTCGTCAGCAAATAAGATTGCATGTGGATGCGTTCTTAAGATTGTGGAAGGATACTTTTCGCTGATCTCATCATTTAAAGTATGGTATATCGCCTGCGCTTTTTTTTCACCTGGTACTACGCAGTATGCATACTTCGCTTTAAATAATGCAGGTACTGTCAGGGTCAGGGCATGAGTAGGTACGTCGTCGATTTGGCTAAAACAACCATCGTTTACCTGTTGCTGTCTGCATGCCTGATCCAGATCAACAACTTTAACCATCCTGTCATCGTTAAAATCAGCGACGTGCGGATCATTAAATGCAATATGAGTATTTTCTCCGATCCCCATACAAACGATATCGGTCGGATATGCAAATAGTAATTTTTCATACCTGTTGCATTCTTCTTGCAAGTCTTCTGCATTTCCGTTTAAAAAATTCAGACTTTTGAAGTCTAGCCGATCAAATATGCGATCGCGGAGAAAATTTCCAAAACCTTGTGGTGCAGCTGCATCCAAACCAACATATTCATCCATGTGGAAAGCATTAATCCTGTTCCAGTCAACATCACTCTGCCGCAATGCTGCCAAAAGATCATCCTGAGAAGGAGCTGCGCCAAATACAATGTTTACCGCTTCCTGGTTGTTTAATAATTCAAGAATTTTCTGACTCACTTTCGAAGCTGCGTCATTACCCATTTCGGTCCGGGTTTTAAAAACACAGATATTTAATTTGTCTTTTTTAATTGCAATCATGATGTATCTATATCAAATTTTATAGTTAACCCATCTTTATTTATTCTTCAACCTGATAAACCACTGATCCTTTTACAATGGTGGCAGTGATGGAAATATTTTCATCAAAAATGGCCAGGTCGGCATCTTTGCCCGACTGCAAGGTACCTTTGCGGGAAGCAATGCCCATGATCCGCGCCGGCGTCGCAGTTATCATCTTAACCGCATCAGTAAGCGGGATACCACCTTCCACTATTGCTGTCCTCACAAGCCTGTCGGCAGTAGCTACGCTTCCGGCAAAGGAGCTCCGGTCGGGCAATTTTGCTACACCATCTTCTACAATCACCTTAAGTCCGGTGCGATGATGCCCAAGCATGCTATCTCCTTCGGGCATACCAGCGGCCCGCATTGCATCGGTAATCAATGCAATCCGGCCCCTTTTATCTTGTACACCAGCTTCATCAATGGAGCTGGCAGGTGAATGCCATCAGCAATTATTTCCACGTCCATTTCATCTATCAGGTAGCAGCTTTCGATCACTCCGGCATAACGGTAAGCGTTCCGCCGGCTTACTCCCGACATAGCGGAATAGAAATGCGTCGCCAGGTTGTAACCACACTCAAAGGCCCTTACTACTTCCTCATAGACCGCATCGGTATGAGCCAGTGCCACGAGGATACCCTTCGAGCGCACATACCGGCCAAATTCCAGTGCTCCTGGTAACTCGGGTGCCGCACTCCAGCGAACGATCTGATCCGTATGTGCCAGTACTGCCCTGTATTCCTCTGGATCCGGATTTCTGATATAGCGCGCATCCTGAGCGCCCCGCTGGCTCTGGGCAAAATACGGACCTTCAAGATGCATCCCTATAAATTGTGACCCGCGCGTGTTCTGCCGGTTTGCCACCTTGTATACATCAAGAATTTGGAGAAGGTCCCCGGTTTCGCTGGTAAGAGTCGTCGGGCACATCGCCGTGGTACCGTACTTCGCATGTGTTTCTGCGATCCTTAAAAAAGCTTCAGCGGTGCCATCCATAAAATCATGCCCCCCACCCCCATGCACGTGGATGTCGATGAATCCTGGAGAAACAAAGTTACCCCGGGCATCCAGCTCAACACCGGCAGCTACATCGGAGTTACCGCTGCCAAGTTCTAAAATCGTGTTACCAGCCACCAGCACGTAACCATTCTCAATTATCTCATTTGGAGTGATAATCCTGCCATTAAATATTTTTAAATCTGCTTTCATTTTTTTGTCTTTCAACTATTCCACTCCCCGGGGTTATCTGATTGTTTTTTTTATCTTTTATATAATCAGTACGAATAACTTTTAAAAATTATACAGTCCGATCATTTATCCAATTATACTTTAGGTTCCCAGTCGGGTTGATATGTCCTGCTCCAAAGTTTTTGAGCGTCCCTGTTGTCAATGATATGCCCATTTTTTGAATCAGTATTTAAGGTACTTCCGGATCTTAACGCAATGTTACCCAACTGAACCAATAATGTACTTTGATGACCGCTTACAATATCTGATGCTAATACCGCACCTTTTTTGATGCCGTCAAAAAAGTTCCGGATATGAATGGCATCTAAAGCCTGAGATGGATTAGTCAGGCTGTTTGTAAAACTACCTTTATCTTCCACTTCTTTGATCAGTTGTCCTTTTAAATCAAAAACCTTGTAGCTGTTACCCGCGTCAATCTGTAATGATCCATTTTCACCATAAAATATAACACCAACGGTAGAACCCTCAACTGGCCGGCCGTTACAACTTCTACCTTCCCAGCTTATTGCTGTATTGTTGTCGAATTCTAAATTGATAATTTGTGTATCGGGAGTCTGCCAATCATCTTTAAAATGATATCTACCACCTGCGGAACTAACTTTGGAGGGATAATTCACCTTCAACCCCCAGCGGGCGAGATCAACCATATGCGTGCCATTGTTAAGAGCTTCGCCGGTACCCCAGTTCCAAAACCAATGCCAGTTGTAATGTAAAAAATTGTCTTTGAACTCCACGCGTGGCGCAGGACCCTGCCATAGATCGAAATTTAACCATGCTGGTACAGCTGTTGCTTTTCCCGTGCCAATAGACTTACGGGTATTGGTATACCACGTTTTCGCAAAATATGGCCGGCCGATAGTGCCGTTGTGCAATTCTTTAATCGCTGTAATCACGTTGGGCCAGGACCTGCGCTGATTACCCATCTGAATTACATTTTTGTATTTTTTTGCGACCGCCATTAAAATCTCTCCTTCATTTGGGTTATGAGAACATGGCTTTTCCAGATAGACATGCTTTCCGGCCTGGGATGCAAGAATTGCTGCGGGAGCATGCCAGTGATCTGGGGCAGCTATTACAAGCACATCAAAATTTTTGTCTTCAAGTGCCTTTCTGAAATCCGGTTGAGCAACAGGCCGTTTCTTTTGATTTTTTTCGACAACATTCATACATTTTTCAGCAGCCCTGGTGTCAACATCACACACATAGACAATTTCACAGTCAGGCTGCAAAGAGTAATTAGTTGCGAGCGCAAGTCCCCGGGAATTTACGCCCATCATGGCAACTCTTACCCGTTCATTAGCACCTAAGATATTGACATAACTTTTTGCATTAAACCCGGACAGAATGCCACCAAATGTTACTACTGCCGCACCGGTAGCTGCACTCTTTATAAACTTTCTTCTGGGATTCTCATTTATTTCTTCCATAAATAATTTATTTTCTTCCGCATGTCGAATGTGGCTGTTTATGTGTACGTACCCGAAGATAAGTAGTCGCAATGAAAAAGAACGAAGTGGTTACTAATTTGAAGGGGGCACGGTGGCTCAAGCCGGAAGTCAGTATTTTGAAGAAGGAGGGTTCATAATGGGTTAAGGCTTCGAATGACCGCGTTTGAAGCTTCAATAGAACAATTGACAATAGCAGTATCACGAGCCTGGATTATGTTGTAGCCTTCACTTCTCGCAATCGGCTCAGAATTATCTGGTCTCAGTTTGAAATAATATTTATAATCTGCTCCCATAAATTTTTCGTAATTCAAATAATTGGCTCCAATGAGCCTTACAGAAGCAATACCGTTAAAACACTCTTGTTCAGTTTTGTATCCTTCAGTTGATGTAAGAATGATTCTGTTATTGTTGTCTTTTAATTGAAAATACCATTGTTGATCATAAATTTCCTTCCAATAGATGAAAACTGACATAGGCACGGCGACTTGATTTGAAGCAAAATAGCCATTATCATTTTAGGTAGAAACCGTAGTTATACGGTATTTAAAAACAAACAAATCTCTTACTCCTTATCGCTATCGATGCGGGTAAACTTTTAGCTATATGGACCTGGTTATTTCTTAATAAACACACCGGTTTCAGCCTGCTGTATCTTTGTTTTATTAAGCACTGAAGTAATACCTGAAAGTATTCCGGCAATGTCAGAGAGGTCTGCCGGAACGATCATCGTATTATTTGTTTTCGCAAGTTTACCAAACTCAATGAGATATTGTTCTGCGATCCTTAGATTAACAGCATTCATCCCGCCTTCTTCATTGATTGCAAGTGCTATCTCTTTGATACCTTTCGCTGTTGCTATTGCAACCATTTCAATTTCAGATGCGGTACCGCTGGCTTCATTGATCTTCCGTTGTTTCTCCCCTTCAGATCTCGCAATCATCTCCTGTTTGTCACCTTCAGCGCGATTGATCTTTGCTTGTTTGTCACCTTCTGATTCCGCAATAAGTGCACGTTTTTCCCGTTCAGCCCGCATTTGCTTTTCCATTGCATCGCGAATACTTTGCGGTGGTGCAATATTCTTTACTTCGTAGCGTGACACTTTGATGCCCCAGGGTTCACTTGCTTTATCAACAGCGCTCACAATACTCCCATTCACCGTTTCGCGCTCCTCAAAAGTTTTGTCAAGTTCCATCCGGCCAATCACACTGCGCATAGTAGTTTGTGAAATCTGAATCACAGCAAAACGATAATTATCGATTCCATAAGAAGCTTTCTGTGGATCCATCACCTGTAGATAAAGAATACCATCCACTTCGACAGCAATATTGTCCTTGGTGATACAAATCTGTGAAGCGACATCAATAGCCTGTTCTTTTAAATTCTGTTTGTAAGCAATTTTATCAATAAATGGTATCAGGATATGAAATCCTGCATCAAGTGTGCGGCTGTATTTTCCGAGCCTTTCAACAATGTAAACAGAACGTTGAGGTACAACTTTGAAGGTTGACAAAAATGCGATTAAAAGGAAAATACCTAATAAAATCAGGATTATAGTTGAAGAGGTCATATGGCTTTAGTTGATCTTACGGTTAATAAAATGCTTTTAGTGGCAGTGATAATTACGTTTTCACCAGGACTGATATATTCTTCAGCGCTGGCATCCCAATCGGTTCCTTTGAATGTTACTTTGCCATTGGTACCAGGACCGATCGGTTCTGAACAGATTGCTGTTTTGCCAATGAATTCGTCTTCCAGTAACTGAGGAGATGCTTTCCGCATTCCAAGCTTATCGCGCACCCACTTACGAAACAGGACAACCGTGATTATCGAGCTTGTTAAAAATATCAGCAGCTGGTAACTGAGCGACAGGTCGGTAAATAATGTAGTGACGGCAACAACCCAGGCACCGATGCCAAAGAAGAAAAGAATAAAGCCCGGAACCGCAAATTCAAGCAGGAAGAAGACGAAGCCAATCACAAACCATATTACAGATATATTAAGAAAGGATTCCATGATAAGGTTTAATGTGAAGATAGGATTTTAGAAACAAAAAGTGGTTCAGGTATTTGCCGGGAGCAAAATAACGAAATGATGTAACGGACTTACTCATAACACCATACTTATGGGAGAAATGGTATATAAAAAAAAGGGTCCTCTGTAGAAACAGAAGACCTCTAACGATTGCTTGCCATATGAAAAAGTTCGAAATATTTCTTGTAGTTTGAAAGTGCAGCTTATCCTGACTTTCTTCCACAAAATTAGGATAGAAAAAGTGTTAATGCTATCCAACTTAAGTGCGGTTTCATTATCGCTGACCTGCTTTAAAATACTTAAAGCCTTACCCCACCTGCATTACATCGATTTTATACAATGATGGCCAACGGTATCTGGCTCCCCTCCTGCGAAGGAGGGGAAGGCGTCGAAGACGACAGGGGTGGTAGTTTTTTGGTGACTGCGTCCTAATAACTTTCGAAGACCAAAAAACAACCACCCCCTCGCTACGCTCGTTCCCCTCCTTCGCAGGAGGGGATTAAGATACTCAAAACGTTATTTTATATATATAAGCCTGCCGGCTGCCTGATTTGGTGGAATTGAAACCAATCATATCTCCTTTGGGACTCCAGCGCGAATGAATATCACATCGCCAATAACCCGGGGAACTGTATTCCTGCGGTTCATGATAATTACCTATAAGTTTGACAACACCTGTTTTCATTTCCATCAGATACACTTTCTGATCACCTGTAACCTTATCGGGATAACCGTCGGTAACCATCCATTTTTTATCAGGTGAAAAAGTACCATGTGCGTCAAAATCCAATGCGCCGTTACCAAGTTTTTTATAGTCTTTTTTACCAACCGTAAATAAAATATGCGCATACTCTTTAGCGTCATACCTGGCAGTGATCATCAGCTCTTTATTATTTAGCCAGTCGTAATGCGATCCTCCCCAGCCATCGGGAAAACATCGCTGTAAATCACTGCCGTCCCTGTTTACTGTGAAAGCGGAAGTATTCCATTCAGGGTACCCGCGTGCAAGCCAAAAAATTCTGGAACCGTCATGATTAAATCGGGTATGCGCGAAATATTCTATAGAAGGCTTAGTGAAAGATGGAACCGTATTTTTTATCTGTTCCAGGCTTACGATCAGCGTGGCCTTTCCTGTTTCAACGTTCACCACATACAGCCCATCATCACCCGGAAATTGTTCATCCGTTTGAGCATTCTGACCATTACCACCATATCCATAGTCTGTTCTTGTAATTCTTAACCTGGAAAAATTTAGACTCAATGCTTCTTTTCCATTTGGAGACATCCCGCTTATAGGATAAGGAATCGTTTTAATTTCCTTTTTTGTTTTTGTATCAAGGATAACAGCAACATTTTTTCCATTCCGGTAATCATTGTAAATAATCCTGGAGTCATCCAGCCAGTGTGCCATACAACCTTCCTGGAAATTCCACGCGCTTGTTTTTGCAAGAGGAATAAATTCATATGTTTTTAAATCTACCAGACCCAACGTTGCGGGCTCAGTCTCGTCTGGTAACTTGTGTTTTATTTCTGTTTCCAACACAGTTACATAACGTTGGGATTTATTAAATGAGGTGATGCCGTAATAACTTGCAAAAAAGTGTTCCTTACCTTCTTTGGTAATTTGTACCGGTTCGCTGACTTTGGGGAATTGGTTGGTTGTTGCCGGCGTTTGGGCAACACTGCATAAGGACATTAGGAGCGATAAGAAAGCCGCGCCTGATAGGTTTATTATTTTCATACGAAGCAAGATAAATTCTCCTCAACATATAAAAACCTGCTCATTAAAGCAGGAGTTTTTTTATTTTTATATAAACAAAAAATCTCATGGACAACATTCTCATCTCAAATTACCTGGAAGAACTCCAGGCTGAATCGGTTTCTACCAGGAAATGCCTGGAACGGATCCCTGGAGCAATTTATGAATTTAAACCACATGAAAAGTCAATGCCCCTGGGGTACCTGGCTCTACTGGTAGCCGATATACCTCTGTGGATCTCGTCTATGATCAAAGACTCAGTGATCGATCTCGCCACCTATGAAAAATTTGAACTGAGTGATACAAAAGCACTGCTCGATCGTTTCGAAGAAAATCTGCGGAGTGCGGCAGATGCATTATCGGATATTACTGATGATCAAATACAAAAAGAGTTCGAGTTAAAGAACAATGGCCAGCTTTTATACAGTTCACCAAAGTTAAAGGCGATCAGCGAAACCCTGAACCATTGGGTGCACCATCGCGGCCAGCTAACGGTTTATATGCGCCTCAATGATATTCCCGTTCCTTCCATTTATGGACCGTCTGCAGACGATAAAGGCTTTTGAACGCAAAGATATAGTACAAACTTGCAAAGTTATTTGTAAAAACAGTAGACAAATACCAAAAAAGCAATGAGAAAAGCTCCTGATGGGGATGACTGGGAGAAATCGCGCTGGGGATTTAACGGCTTTAATGGAATTCTATACCTCGTAGTTCTGCCTCGCAGCAACCGCTTCCATAAGCCAATAACCTTCATCAACATGTTGCGGTGATTTGCTGTACAATTCAAATTGAGCATCGCTATTTCTCCCTATGGGCCTGTATAAATTTGAATCGCCTTTGAAAGACCGATCATTTGCTAAGACGATAATATAAAATGGCTTGGTGTTTTTCCCAGGATTGCGGACATCTTTCCTTCATCCGCTGATTTGTAGAGTAGACAATCAACCCAAATAGTCCCATACAGCTGATCAATATTGTCAAAGCAGTAAGATACTTAAGTAAATATGACAATCGTTTTTCATCTTCATAATACCTTGCTATTACGTCGTCTTGAAATTCAAAAGAGAAATCTTCCTGCGGATAAATCTCATTGAAGGCGTCTTTTATTTTATCAATTGTACTTCTCCACTGTATTGCCTAACCTTCTTTTCCGGTTTCACGAAGTGAAACATTAAAAATACGCGTACGTTACAATTTACCAACTTTTTTTGAGTAAGAAATTGCAATAATCCTTACATTATAGTTTTTCCTGTTTGAATATAAATACAGATCTTGCCATCATGATAATTGAAACTTTAGATTCATGGCGCGATCAGTATATCAGCTGGCTGGAGAAAAACTGGTTGCAGAAAGACGGCGCACATGATATGGATCATCTTCACCGTGTCTGGCGGAACTGCAGGAAACTAAACGCCGGAGAAGGCGATAAAGCTGATCATCTGATATTGCTTACCGCCGCATATTTTCATGACCTCGTCACACTGCCCAAAAATCATCCCGACAGATCTGGTGCATCATTACAAAGTGCAGATAAAACTGCAGAACTTTTACGAAGTCTCCTCGATTTTCCACCGGAAAAAATTGAAGGCGTACATCATGCCATCCACGCACATAGCTTTTCTGCCAACATAAACACACGGACTATTGAAGCAAAAATATTACAGGATGCAGATCGCATAGAGGCGCTGGGAGCCACAGGGGTTGCCCGGCTATTTTATATTGCCGGGAAAATGGATACCTCCTTATATCATTCAGATGATCCGCTGGGAACAAACAGGGAATTCGATGATAAAAGATATGCCCTTGATCATATTGAATTGAAATTGCTGACATTGCCAGATACGATGAAAACAACGTCAGGGAAAGAGTTGGCAAAAAAGGAAGCAGCTTATGTTGTTTCTTTCAGACAGAAACTATTAGAAGAAATTTAGAAATTGCTAAGGTCTGATATCACTTTTGCATCCACCCAGTAAATATCATTTTTCCGTGTAAAAAACAGGTATTTCCCATCTGACGTTACAAAAGGACAATATTCATAGCCATCTGAATTGACATCAGGGCCCATGTTTTTCGATACGCCCCACTCTCCATTGCGATCCTTAAAACTTATATACAGGTCTCCCCGGCCATGACCATCGGGTCGTTCGGCACAAAAGATCAAATAGTCTTCTTTAAGCGATACAAAAACATCCCCTTCATAGTGTTCAGTATTGATCGTTCCTCCTAATTTTTTTGAAAGTTGAAAAGTATTTTTCAAAAACACGGAACTGAATATATCAAACTGCTTCGACTTTATATCTCCTGAATGTTTGTTCGAGGCATAATATATTGTTCCGGTCATGGTAAATGAAATATAATACTCATTGTTGGGAGAGTTTATTGCCCTGCCGGCGTTTATGGGCTTTGACCAACCGTTTGCCTCTTTTTCAACATACCATATATCGATATCTTTTTTGTCTCCTTTTCCGTCCATGGCCTGGTCGGATATGAAATATAATCTTCGTTCATCGGGTGATAAAAAAGGATCGTTGTATCCAAACTTATCACTTATCAGTATTTCTACTGCTTGCGACCACTTGTTATTCTTATATTCTATCATTTCGATATGAGGTCGTTCTCCTTGCACCGAATAAAAAAACTGTTTCCCATCTTTCGAGAACACAGACCCAAACTCGTACCTGTCCATTTTAGATACGATGCCTGGCGCAAACAATTCTGCTTTAGTACCCGGAGGCTCCTGATTTAAATACAAAAAGCTTTTTCCAACTGTAGTTTGACCTATAGAACTTGTGATAAAAACAAGCGGAAGAAGTAAAGGAATTAATAATTTCATAATGCCTGATGATTTAAGTGCGACCTGTTTTACTTTTTACAATTAACAAGCCAGACTGGTAAGTTTTGATTTACAACCTTATAGCAATTCTGACTTGCTCCACCTGTGCGGTTTTGATACATGAACTGCACGTTTTATTTCAGGGAGGATTTATTGCCGTTTGTCAAAATCGGACGAACTTTGTCAGCGTCCGTTCCATTCGACTGATTATTAAGTCTCAATCAGAAACCAAATCTTTTCAGATTATGAACAACGACTTAAAAAACATCGCAAACGTCAAACAGGCGGTTCCATTCTTTATGGTTATAAATATGACTAAATCGCTTGATTTTTATATTAAAGGATTAGGTTTTGAACTGAAACATAAATGGGAGCCTGAAGGTCGTATTGAATGGTGCTGGCTTCAGTTTGATGATGCTTCGATCTTGATGCAGGAATACAGAACTAATATACCAACTGAAAAACGAGGCGAAGGGGTTAGCGTGTGCTTTATATGTGAAGATGCGCTAAAAATTTATAAAGAAATTATCTCGCATGGACTTTCAACATCATCAGAACCGTTTGTAGGAAATAATATGTGGGTGATAGAATTAAAAGATCCTGACGGTTATAATATCCTTTTTGAAAGTGGTACTGATGTACCGGAAGGAACTAAATATTCTGAATGGAAAGATAAGCAACATTAAAAACACGCCGGCATAATACCCGGACGTAATTTATATAATTTATTAAAATGAAATGATGAAAAATGCTGAAATCATGGATGTTGTTTTTCGCAATGCCGTTGAAGCTATTGATGCAGGCAATATTGTAGCCTTGTCGAAACTCGTTATAGAAAACCCCCGGGTGTTAAGCGAAAAACTTGTTACATCCAATGAAGGTTACTTTAAAGATCCTTATCTATTGTATTTCGTTGCTGATAATCCCATACGGAATGAAAAGTTGCCCGTCAATATTGTTGCCGTAACAAAATTTTTGATCGATGAGCTAAAAGGAAAAAATGTAACCAGCTTACAAAAGCAGTTAGACTACACCTTAGGGCTCATTACGACCGGCCGCATCCCAAGGGAATGTAGAGTGCAAATAGAATTAATCGATTTGCTGATTGATGAAGGCGCTGCTGCTGGTGGCGGATTAGGTGCACTGGCACATGGCAATATTGATGCTGCCAGACATCTTATTAAAAGAGGTGGCGAACTTGTGTTGTCAACAGCAGTTGGTCTGGGAATGATGGAAGATATAAAACGATTGCTGCCGCTTGCAGCTGACGCAGAAAAACTTTCGGCGCTTACGGTGGCAGCTTTTTATGGCAAACCGGAAATAATTTCACTACTGTTATCCTTCGGCGCAAATCCGAATGGTTATCCGGATGGAGGATTTCACAGCCATGCTACACCTTTGCACCAGGCTGTAAATTCGGGTTCGGTCGAAGCTGTAAAACTACTTGTGCAGGCCGGGGCTAATCTTAATTCAGCAGACAGAGTTTATAACGGTACACCATTAGGGTGGGCAATGTATATGCAAACTGAAGAAGGAGAAAATAAAGCGAAAATCGATAACTACGCCGCTATAGAAGCATATCTGAAAACAAAAGAATTACATTAGCCTGTCAAAATTAAAATCACACTCAATTTCCTCTTTCAGATTCCCGGTAAATAATGCTATTCAAACAACCTATTATACCATAAACAAAGGTTTAACCGTGGTAATTTGCAGCCAATGCAAAAGGTCACAAAGCAGAAAAGTTATACACAAAAATGAGATTAGCAGTCATAAGCGATATTCACGGGAATTTACCTGCGCTGAGAGCGGTATTGAATGACATTAATTCCAGAGCAATCGACCAAATAGTTTGTTTAGGTGATTTGGTAGATTTTGCACCCTGGCCGAATGAGGTTATTAAACTAATCCGTACTAATAAAATTATGACGATTATGGGCAATCACGATGAAAGAATCGCTTTTGATTTGCCTATCGTTCCATTATCGAAGCATTCGGACAAAGAGACAACAGCCAGGGAAAATGCAATCAATCATAGCAAGAAGAATGTAACAGTAGAAAATAAGGCATACCTGGCTTCGTTACAAAAAAGTATAACTATACAATATGAAAATTTAAAATTACACTTTACACATGCAAGTCCTGAAAGCATTGATGAATATCTTTATGAAGATGATCAATCACTTGAAGAACGGCTGTTGTCAGCCAATACAGATGTGTTGCTTATTGGCCATACACATCTTTCATACATACGAAATTTTGGAAATAAAAAGGTCATCAATACGGGGTCGGTAGGTAGGTCTAAGGAACCTGATAGGAAAGCAGCTTATAGTATTGTCGGCGTTGCTCCAGATATGGTTACCGCCGAGATTGTTAAAGTGGACTACCCAATTTTTGAAACGGCAGACGCCATTTATAATAGTAATATACCGGATTTTTATGCTGATTTTCTATTGAAAAAATAGCTTACTACTGCTTCACAGCTTTTCTATCAGGTTAATTGTAATGCCGACAAAACAGTCATCAGCACAATTATTATTTACATAACCGCATGAGGATATTATGCCATCGTTTTTTGCTTCAAAATATGAGGTAGCATCTTTTCTTTTTAACAGCCATTCGGTTCTGGCTTTTTCATATATTTCATCCAGGGTCAGGGAAGTACCACCATTAACATGCGTATTCAGAGTACTCTCATCTTCCTCCCATTGTTCACGTATGACGAGTACATTGGAGTTTTGTTGCGGAGTTTTTATCACATATGAGCGATGCGTAATTTTTCCCGATTGAACGGTAACTGCCATTTGTGTCGCAGACCCGCTCCATGAACCCGTGCTCACGGTGTAGCGATAAGAATCACCCGACGTGGCTTTGAAATTCAACCATGTCCGGAGGCTCTGATGAAAATCATCTTCATATACCATGTCGATTTTTTTGCAAGCGGTAAACAACGCGCCTGCCAGGAGGAGAATAATAATGCAACGGCTTATTTTCATTTAAATTTGAAAGATTTAGATTTAGTTTGACAAGGATTCTTTATATAGCGTTGCATTAAAGAATAATCGGGTCTATCGGACTGAAACCTGAACTACAGGCATCAATAATTCTTCCTGATCGGCACTATACGCGTTAACGATACAGTCGATGTCTGTTTGGCATTGATCGTTTATATTTTCATAATTTTGCAATCTTTCTTACTTTAAAAAGTTCTTGCAATTGAATTTTATCAGCAATCAGGGTTAAATTATACCGAGAAAAACACTTAGGCAAAACAACATAGTTAAAATCGCAGCGTTTGTACCTCAGGTGTCAATTGCGTGAAGTTCCATCCCCCCGCTTTTAAATCCAACCTAGTAATTCCATGCTTTTGAGAATCTCAGCAATGTTCTGCCTAAGTCTCATTGTCTCCCAGTTAAGGGCTCAATGCGGACTTGATCCCCTTTCCGGAACTAATATTGTCAGCACCCCATTACAGATTGTCAATTCCTATTATACCGGGATGGGAAGTCCTGTTCAGGGGGTCACTTCTTTAACCCTTGGGACGCTTGATAGCAGAAGTACTGCGCCGGCTCTTGCTGCAAATGATTTGATACTGATCATTCAAATGCAGGGATCGGACTTTACAGCTTCCAACGATGATGCCTATGGCAACGGCGTAGCAGGTGGAACGGCGAGTGGATACAATGTGTCTAATCTACGTGCCGGTAATTACGAATACAATACAGTTTTATCTGTAGCCGGGGCAACTGTAACACTCGCTTATGCTCTCGCTAATAGTTATTATACAAATACATTTGGTGCGAACGGTAAACAGGCATATCAGATTATCCGGATTCCACGTAATTATAACTTAACGATAAATAGTGGCGCTTCCGTTACGGCACCATCCTGGAACGGAAGTACGGGCGGTGTTGTGGTGCTTGATGCCGCTAATATCATAACGATTAATGGTAGCATAACCGTTGCCGGTCTTGGTTTCCGGGGAGGTGGTGGTATGAATTTAACGGGCGTCACTACAGGAAACTCCAACGGCTCAACTACGTTGACAATTACGGATTATCGGTTTAATTCTCCTGTAACTAATACTGCTAACCTTACTGGTGGATCAAAAGGGGAAGGTATCGCGGGTACACCGGCTTATATTTTAAACAATGGTAGTACAACCGTGACCGTTAACACCCAGGAGGGGTATATAAATGGTTCAATGGGCCGGGGTGCACCTGCCAATGCTGGCGGAGGCGCAACTGACGGAGCTATGACTAACACGAATAACTCGGGTGGCGGCGGAGGTAGTAATGCTGGGGTAGGTGGCCAGGGTGGAAGCGGATGGCATGGTGTAACAGGGGATGTGACTACATTTCCAACCGGCGGACATGGTGGTGCTGCGTTCTCTGAGCGCAGCGTTTCGAGGTTTATCATGGGCGGTGGCGGTGGTGCCGGTTCCGCAAACAATAGTACTGCGATCAATCAATATATGTGTAGCGGATCCTCAGGCGGAGGCATTATTCTTACCCGGGCAGGATCATATGCGGGAAACGGTAGCCTTAATGCAAATGGAACAGATGCCACATCGGTTACTACTTCAGGTTCTAATACCGATGCTGCCGGAGGTGGCGGGGCTGGCGGCACCATTGTAGCGGTCACAAGAATGAATGTAACAGTAGGGCTTAGTCTTATAACAGCTACGGCAAGAGGTGGCAAAGGCGGAAATATGGAAACCCATTTTGATCATGGTCCAGGAGGCGGTGGCGGCGGCGGACTACTAGTTACAAATGGTGCATTTGCTTCCACAATGCTCACAGCAGGAATCAATGGTTTGACACGTACCGGTACTGCAGCCGGTCCTATAAATAACGCATATGGCTCAACGTCAGGAACAGATGGACAATTAATAACAATGACATCAGCTCCCATCCTGAAGAATACATTTGATTTAGCCTCTCCTTGCGGCACATTGCCCATCTTATTAAAATCGTTTACTGCAGTCAGCGATGGCTCACAGGTGATGTTAAACTGGAAGATTGAAAATGCGGTGAACTTTTCACACTTTGAAATTGAACACTCAACAACCGGGTTGGCATTTACAAAGATCGGTTCCGCTTATTTTGAAGTTGGCAGGTCGACATATAATTTTTCACATATGCCGGCCGATAAGTTGACTAACTATTACCGATTGAAAATGCTTAATTCAGATGGACATTCGACCTATAGCAATGTTGTTCTGGTAAGACCGGCTGATGAAACGCCGAGGTTTACGGTTTTCCCGCAGCCAGCCAGGGATGTTGTGTATATAAGTCTTGATGTTAAAGAAGCAGGAACAATTGAATTGCGCTTGTTTAATTCAACAGGAAGTCAGGTAAGGGAGATGACCAAACAGCTGCATAAAGGAAACAACGAGATTAAACTCGAAAACTTGGCACAATTACCTGCCGGTGTCTACATTTTGAAATCTAAAATTGAGGGCCATAGCTTCGCGATCAGGATTCTGAAAGGAAACGAATGACAACTTTAATTTGCCCATATTTTGCTATGAGTTTATTTATCTTATGTAACTAGTATAGTAGAAATATTTCAGAATATTTGTAACATATATCAGTTTTCAACGCCGCCCTGACCCATTATGTAACAACTGCGCCTAAGCTCCCCTCCTTCGCGGAAGGGGAGCAATTAATTAATAGCTCTTTACCTTCTTCAATTTCCTGTTTCAGCTTCTCATCAACATTAACTTTTGCCTTCGTAAAAACAAATATCGTAGTCCCGTATTCTCTTGCAAATTTATTTTCAATAGAATCAGCAATTAATGAATTATGGAAATACGGACTTGTTTCTAATAATTCGTTTCCCTTTTCCCTAAATTCTTTAACCCTTATGAGATTCACGTATGGTTGATTAAATTCAAACCAGTTGATATAGTCACCATTGAAGGATAAGGCTCTGATCTTTGATTTAACGCAGTAATTTATCGCTCCTGCCTGCCCGTAATTATCACACAGAACAAGTGTTTTGCCTGAGCCGGAAAGATTAGAATATATCTTATCAACTTTATGTGCCAATTCCCCCAGCCCAACATATCCGCAAAATCCTGAGGTAATTGTTGATCCTTTCCATCTTCCCAACGAAGTAAGCCTATATCCCTGTATCTTTTTTCGTTCTTCACAATATATTCGGGGTTTTTGTTTGGGAAAGCCAGATTGTACATTGGAATAAAACATATCACCGGAATTGAAATCAGAACCGTCTGCAAATATTTCTTCTCACTGCGCCAGCGCGATTATACTTTTCCCGAAGGTTTACCTGAATACGAAATGCCAGTCAGCGGAAAGGCCGATCTGTTTCTGGACTTTTTGCAAAAAGAACTGATCCCTGTCATAGATCAAAAATTTCGATCAGACACATCAAAAAGAATTATAACAGGCCATTCACTTGGCGGATATTTTACCATGTATGCGCTACTGAACGAATTAAAAGAGAAAAAACATCTGTTTATGGGCTACATTGCCGCAAGTCCTTCGCTCCATTATAATCACAATTATCTATTAAAACAATTTGCCTCGGTTGGCAACCTCGACGGCATTGGCAAGAAGACCTATGTTGTTTGTGGAGGACTGGAAAACCCCGAATTGAAAACTACCACAACATTAACAATAGACTCCCTTTTTAAAAACCTTTCAGCTGATTTTTCGAAAATTGCCGGAGCAAAACTGAAGACAGCCAGCTTTTCAGAAATGGATCACATGGATGCTCAAATTCCCGGATTCATTAAAGGATTACAAAGGATAATGGCTGAATGATCCCAGCGAAGCCGTCTTGCTATTCCGTATTACCATTTTGGATAATGCTGGTACCATGATGTGTACACAGGTGGTGGCGATCGTTGGAACTAACGCCTTTCTGCCAGTCCGTCCGTTTTTTTTCTAAATTTTCGCAGGTACAAAGGTCTGAAGATTCCGCGATCAATGTAAAATGTACCGAATGGGACAAGGCAAGCCACGATGACCTTCCAGGTGGTCTGTGTGAACTGCCACCTGTATTCCACGGCTGCACTGAACGTATTGATCAGATACAACAATACAAGAGCGCCATGGACCTATCGCCCAGAATATATTTCACAGGCACAGCAACGAACAATAAAAGAATTAACGACAGGCCTTCAAAAAAAGCGATGATCCGCAAACGGCCAATACCCGATTTTAAATAATGTAACATATCTGGTTAATTTCATTTAAAAAGAACGAAATAAAGGACGATGCGCAAATGGTGAAAATGGCCATGGAATAGCTACCAGGATCATGATCAAGGCCATACAGAACCACAACAGCATAGTCCGGTATTTATCAGTGGGTCTGTCTTTCCGTTTAGCAAACGCGGAACCCAGCGTAATAAAAATGATCGCTAACAGCATGAGTGACACATGGATCACTGCAAAGAATCCGGGCTCTCCAAACCCGACTGCAGATGGCGAAAAGAAATAACCGGTTTGCGGGCTTTTTGTATATAACAAAATGCCGAGGAAAAGCTGAATATGCGCTATTGTAGCTGTACTGTGCCTGATGAAATTGTCCCTTTTACTGAACAAAGTCCGTCGGAAGATCCCACGTATCGAAATCAAGATTGAAATCAACAGACTGATGACGATAAGCCAGCGAAACAGGGAATGAAACGACAAAAGGATCGAAAACATAAAATCAATTTTCATTTAAAAAAGATACCAGTTAGTATGTTTTAAAGTAAAAAAAATTATCGCAGTGTCATAAGATAATGTTTCAACTGCTTAAGGAAGCTGGTATAAGCGTCTTTCCCGTATATTTTGCCCATTATCCGCGCACCTGCATAACCAGATGTAACGAACACTGCTACCTGAGCAGGATTTATGCCCGCCCCGATGATCTTATTCTTTTTCGCTTTGCTGATACTTATTGTCAGGGTTTCCTGCCATTGTCCCATCAACTCTTTCAATGCCGTCCGGAACATTGAATTCACCGGCGCCATCTCTTCTGCGAGATTCATTGCCGGACAACCATACCTCACGTCAAAAAACTTGTTTCGCAGCAAGACTTCCTCCATCATTTCATAAATGGATACAACAGGATCAGGTGAATAAAGTAAAGGAGCGATCCATGATTTGTACATTCCAGGCTTCATAACTTCTTTAATCATTGCAATACCCATCTCGTCTTTGTTCTTAAAGTGATAAAAAAAAGCACCCTTTGTAACATCAGTGGTGGCGATGATCTGGTCGATACTCGTGGCCTGGTAACCGTTTGCATAGATTAACGCAAATGATTTTTGCAGAATATTAACACGGGTTATCTCGGCCTTGGTCATAACATACTGGTTGGTATGTTTGCAAACATAGGGAAATAACGCATCATTGTTCTTTCGAATTCAAAGAAATTCAAAGAAATTTAAAGTACCGACAGATCTGCTGATGTCCGGCATGTATTTCATAATTTTGTAGCATGAAACGATCCGGTGCAGCAGATCTCCCCCTTCATTATGGCTATGTGCCCAAGTGGCTCGCAGACAGGATGGCCCGGCTTGGCCTGGCGATAACGGAGTCTGTGATAGCAGAATATGGACAGCAGGAAGTTTTACGCAGACTGTCTGATCCATTTTGGTTCCAGAGTTTTGGCGCGGTCATGGGTATGGACTGGCACTCATCAGGTATTACAACATCCGTGATGGGTGCTTTGAAAAAAGCGATTAATCCTTTATCAAAACAACTCGGCATTTATATCTGCGGGGGAAAAGGAAAATTGTCAAAAGAAACACCTGCGGAGTTATTACGAATGGCAGACAAGACCGGCCTGAACGGAGATGAGCTTGTGCGATACAGCAAACTGAGTGCGAAAGTAGATAATACAGCAATCCAGGATGGGTTTCAGCTCTACACGCATAATTTTATTGTGACTAATACCGGGCAATGGACAGTGGTGCAGCAAGGTATGCACACCGGCGACAAAACCGCAAGACGTTATCACTGGCATTCTGATAGTCTGAAATCATTCGTTGAAGAACCTCACACCGGGATCTGCGGATTGAACCAGGGTGAGATATTAAATCTGACAGATGTTCACGCAGCTGATGCAAGAAAAGGTATACTTAATGTAGCTCACGATGAACCGCAAAGGATTCTCAAAGATTTCAACAAAATGGTTCTGCCATCGCACCACGATGTACGTGAAGCAGATGTTAATCTGAAAAGACTCGGTTCAGTGTTATGGCTCACTCACGATCAACAGCCTGCGGATTTCGAAGAGCTGTTGCTGCTGAAAGGAGTCGGGCCCCGTACACTTCAATCACTGGCGCTTGTCAGTGAGGTTATACACGGAACCTCATCACGATTTAAAGATCCTGCACGGTTTTCGTTTGCCCATGGTGGTAAGGATGGTCACCCGTTTCCGGTGCCAACGAAAGTCTACGACGAAACAATAAGTGTTCTGCAACATGCTGTACAAAAAGCAAAGATCGGAGAGACGGATAAAAATGAGGCCATAAAAAAATTGCATGAAATTGCTGTAAGAGCAGAAGAAAATTTCATTCCTAACTCAAACCTCGATGCACTCATTAAGAAAGAAAGAGATGAATCATGGAAGCACGGTGGCAAAACCGTTTTCGGTGATTCAAAACCACCGGTGCCGAAGAGTAATCAGTTGAAATTATTCTAAGAAATTCAAATATTTTAATCGTGATTATCCATGCTTTTCAGCACGTATCTTTAGAAACAACCCATAGTTTGCGTTCAAAAGTTCAGTCAGCAATTCATAAAAATGGATGCAATTCGCTCTTTTCACTTCGTTCCAACCATTTATTTCCTGGCTGCTGAATGTATGCTTGACCATTTGCCAAAGCCGATCGTGTGCGCTTCCCAACGCATAGGTATCGAAGAAGTCGAATATTGCATCCTGCGGATTTTCCAGCGCCCCCGGTGATAAAAACCAAAGCTCTTCGGGAGAAGGTGAGTTGACATTTGTATTAAGCATAGGGAATAAATTAGTTTTTCGGTGATTCCTTTTCAAATGTGTAAGCGCTTGCAATGAGGTAACGGACACATTGATAAAATAAAACAAGATTTTGCCTGTTTACCTCTTTTATACCTTCATAGGTGATCACTGAATCAAGGAGATCAAGCATTTCCAGATCAACGTATGATGACGAAAACATTTTGCGAAAATGTATGATTGCTTTACCTGGGACTTCGATCTCTTCGGGCTCAATTAAAAGCAATTGCCTTTCTTTTCTGCTGATGTTTCTTTTTGCCGGACTTATTACCGTTTTCGGTTTCTTATGGCGGGTGCCCGTAATAGAAAGCAGATAGAATGCTTCTACCAGTTTTATGAGCTCATGACAAAAATCCATCACGTCTTCACGATCCTTTCCTTCAAGATATGCGCCCCGGTCATTGCTTAATGATAACTCGAGCCAAAAAACTATTTCATCCCGGAAGTCCTTTAAATCAAATGTTAAAAAGATCTCACGAAGTGATTCTCCCGGACCTGCATCCGCCTGATTAAAAGGTTTGCCAGATTTACAAAATCGTTTACGCATACAATTATCTGCTTTGTTATTACCTCTCTGCTTTTGTTATTACCTGTCTGCTCTTACCAATACCTGTCTGATTTTGTTTAATACCGGGTTACTATGACAGAGGATCAACTACGTTCTTCAGAACGTTTTAATTGGTATTGCACTTCCTCTTCAGCCACCTGCAAAGCTTTCAAGGCTAACGCTTCTCCTTCAATCAGTTCCAGCAATTGCTCAGCGAGCCATAACGTGTATAGCTCATCTGCATCGGTTTTGAACAGACGGGCAAATAATTCAATCTGACCCTTTTTTGCTTTCCGTTCTCCCCTTTCTATTTTGCTAAGCATCGGTGAATCGATTTGAAGAGTGCCTGCCACCACGCGTTGCGGCAGCTTTGCATTTTCCCGAAGACTTTTCAATCGTTTACCAAACCGGTTTGTGTTGTACATGTTCTGACTTGTCAATTCCTGACAAATTTACTAATTATTTTAGCAATTCAGGTACTTACGCTAAAGTTTTTTTCCACATTCCTCAAAGTTTGTGCATTTCCCTCAGTGACTACGCGAATCCTTTATAATACACACCTTCATTTTTTTTTTGCCCTTTTTCACACGGATACCCTCTTTTGCCAATATCTGCCGGAGGAGTGTGACATTTGTTCTGGCTTCAGCGGGTATAGCAACTGTAATCGTTCCTTTATAACCGGTTTCGTCTACAAATGGCGCTCGTGCAGGGTATTCCGTTGGACCAAAATTGAGATGTGAGACAAGGAACCGTATTTGTTTGCGGTTGAACTGCAGCACGGTATTGTCGTCATTGTACACAAATGATGCCTGAGCTGTATCATACTTTGCCTTTCTACGTTTTGCCAACATCACCAGGCGATACACAGGAATTTTTTGATTGCGAATGATGGAGGAAACGTTGAGGTATCTGTTCAGATCTTGCAGGCTCAATGCAGTCATGACAGGGTCCGGAGTATCCACAGGTCCGGTAATCTCGTAACTGAACAGTGGCCTGCCTGGCCCCAAATGAACTGCCGCATCAGGAATATCCAGCAAAATCGCATATGGCGGAATACCGCTTATTATACTGAACAACTCGGAAATTGAGAAGTTGATATAAGCCTGCCTCCGGTGTAGCCCGGTTTTCTTTTCAAAATAACCGTTGTCCATGCCCGGTAGTTCGCGGGCAAAAAAAGTTTTGAAACTAAAAGCCGCGGAGTCTCCACCATTGCCATTTTCGAGTAATGGTCTATTCCCATCATAGTCAAGAATATCCTTTTTCATCCGAAAACGTACAATGCTATTACGGAGTATGGCCGATATATTGGATGCGGTGATTTCATCCGGACCAGTGGTGGCGATCAGTCGGCCCTTATGGACCCAGGCATAATGAGGGATAGATGTGCGGGGTAACAACGTTAAGAGATTTGGATCCCTCCATATTGTCGGCAGTCCAAGCGAAACACCTCTCCGTTGTTTGTACCTAACGAGAAATGAATTGATTTTGTCGCTTGAGTCACTGATGTTTATAAGAACAATTTTGATATCCTTTATAAAATCCTGTTGAAGAGAGTCCATCTTTGGAAACGTTCTGATGCAGGCGGTGCACCAGGTGGCCCAGAAATCAAGAATGAGCAATTTGTCTTTGTAGTCAGATAGATTAATGGAAGAATCGCTGTGATTAAGCGCAGCAGCTGGAGGAATCGCCGGAAAATCGTCTCCGATTGCGATAGCCTTAACCTGCTGTGATCTGGAAGGGGAAAATGATAGACAAAACAATGCAATAACGGGAATGCGCAGCATAATAATAACAAAGTTGGAGGATTAATGAAAAACGGATACTGTGACGGAGCTGCGGAACTGTCTTTGCGGAAAACAAAGTTGAGTTCATGAAAAATAATTTCCAACAACCTATTATTGTTAATTTAGAGGAATAGTTATAAAATCAATCGAATACGAATAAAGCTAAAATATGTCTGTAAGCTATCATTTAGATACGAAGTTAAAAACGTTGCGTGTCGGCCATGATTGGTCCCAGGAGTTCGTTGCGGAGAAACTAGGTATCTCCCAGGCTGCTTATGCAAAGCTGGAATCAGGTGAAACAAGATTAAGCGTTGACCGGGCAGGGCAACTCGCCAATCTCTATGAGATTGACCCCGAATATTTTTTTACGACGGAGCGTGTCATTAATTATAATAGCGGCAGCAACAGCCATGGGGGGCTGTTCAATACAGCAACATACAATAATGGTATTGCGCGCGAGATTCTGGAAAAACTGCTGAACGAGCGCAATGAAGTTGCTAAAACGCTGCAGGAAGAGTTAGTGGCGGCGCGAAAAGAACGAGCTGAAATTGCATTGCTTTTACAAAAGCTGATTGAGAGATTATAGTCGATAATTTTCTGCCGTTAATTTTTTAACTGCAGAAGTATCAGCTGTAGCAGATTTTCAATCTCAGTCAGCCTGATGCCCGAATTATGAAGTTCAGGATAATTGGCATAATTTTGAACATATCCGCTGTTGCTATGACTTCCTGTTCCGCTATTAATATTAATGATAATCTTCTCTTTCAGGATCTCTGTTTCAAAAGGTTTTGAGTAAAGTTCAGCCAGCCTGACGAGCATCGCGGTTGGGGCTGTCACTAATCCTGTTTCCAACTCAAGGTAGTAAGCAGTGGTCACTCCGAGGTATGCAGCAACTTCTGTAACTGTAAGATTCCTCCGGAGGCGCAATTGTAAAATCAAAGGCTTGCTTAAATTTTAAGTTTACCCTTCCTGGGCCTGCGCTTTTGTGCGGCTATCATATTTTTACGTACAAATCTAAACATGATCTCAAAATCGACCTTGAAGAAATTTGCCATTGCTTCTATATCCTGCAATGTGAATCTGCCGGGATCAGTAATTTTTTTACTGAAAGCATAGAATTCTGTTCCAATGATCGTTTGCAGGTTCGTTTTTGCGACAGTGGCAAAAATTTCCTGAAAGCTTTCTATTGAATTTAAATTCAGACTGTTCTTAATGGTATTAATTTTATAAATTCCCTCCTGCGTTTCATAAAATGCAAAAAGAGAAGAGCGGTTTTTTTTGGCCATTGCTAGAGATTCCCTAGAAATTTAAGCCTGCGAAAAGTAATATGAATCATTTACTTACGATAGCAATAATAAAACTTTCCTTTACAAGTAAAGGGGTACTGATTAAAATAGTATATTTAATTCCTACATCCCGATACATGAAAGTAAATGCAATACCTCACCATGATGCTCCTGTTCCGAATGAGAAACATGCAAGGTTCAGTCTGTTATTTAATGACCTCTATAAAAGCCTTTGCCTTTATGTATTTAATTATACGCATGATGAACAGGCTTCGGAAGACATCGTGGCGGAAGTTTTTACAGCGCTTTGGGAGAATTATCATTCCATCAGGAATGCGTCCGCGATGCGTGCCTGGCTTTACCAGGTAAGTCGTAACAAATCTCTTAACTGGTTAAGATCCCGTCAACTTGGTCAAAAAAAAGAAGCTGATTTTTCTGCACAGCAAAGCGAAATTACCGGCGATATATCGGCGTCGATCATCCATGCAGAAGCGGTCGCTGAACTACACACACTTATATATAAACTTCCGGCGCAATGCAGCCGTATCTTTACCAAACTTTATATTGAAGGCAAAAACTTAAAAGAAACAGCAGCAGAGCTGCAGCTTTCAGTCAACACTGTCAAAAGCCAGAAAAACAGGGGATTGCAGTTACTTCGTCTTAAACTACGTCCTGTCATTTTTTTATTTTCAACTTTATTTCTACAATATTTTCTACGGCTTTGACCCAAAAGACACGATCATTTGTCTTATATATGGTTGTAATGTTGCCCGCTAAATAGCATTATCTTAATATAATGAATAACGAAGATTCTCTGGTGAATGGTGAAGGGCTTCCCGGGCATGAACAATCTCAACGTATTGCTTACCTGGTCGCGGGTTATCTCGAAGACAATCTTTCAGCGGCAGAAAAAACAGAACTTGATGAATGGCTGAAAGAAAGTGAAAGCAATCAACGGATATTCGCAGATCTCACCGATGTGCAAAAATTAGAAAAGCAGTTACAATTCACTGACCGGTTAAATAAGAGCGCAGCATGGGATCAGATTAGTCGCCGGATAAAAGACAAAGAACGGATAAAAGATAAAGAAGTTAAGCGCGTTTTACCGTGGCAATATGTTGTAGCCGCAGGGCTTATATTTCTCATAGGTTTCGCAATCGTGTTACTATTGAACTTAAACTCTTTTAAAAATGAAAAAAACGTTGCATTCATCCCCGCCCCCGGGATCAATCCCCCGGGGGACATCGGTCCGGGTAGTAAGCGGGCCACACTACAACTGGGTGATGGTAGTATCATAACGCTAAGCGACACCGCACAGCAATCAATAGGCGAAGGTATTACTAATATAAAGGGACAACTGCTTTATAAAAATGAGGTGATTGCCCCGGATGACGAATGGCATGTTTTGAAGACTCCGCGTGGTGGGGGATACATGATTACGCTACCGGATGAAAGTAAAGTGTGGCTAAACGCGTCTTCATCGCTGCGGTATCCACCTTTGTTTACCGGCAATCAACGAAAGGTTGAACTTAAAGGTGAGGGATATTTCGAAGTAAAACATAATAGCAAAATGCCGTTCGTGGTAAGCCTGCCAAATAATACACAGGTTACAGTACTCGGCACTAGCTTTAACATAAACGCTTATCACGACGAACCGGTGATAAAGACTACGTTGATGGAAGGAAGGGTGCGTTTGAATTCATCTGATACCGGCAGGCAGTTAACGATCAAACCAGGACAACAGGCAATTGTGAAGCCCGATGGAAAAATGAATATGATATCGCTGCAGAATGCAAGCGAAGCCTCGGCATGGCACCAGGGATATTTTGAATTCAGGGATGAAACTATAGAGCATATTATGCGGAGTGTTGCCCGCTGGTATGATGCGGAAATTATTTATGAAGTCAGACCACAGTCTCATTTCAATGCAAGCATAAGCCGGGATGTGCCGGTTTCAAAACTCCTTCATTTCCTTCAAATGACAAAACGGGTACACTTTGAGGTTAGAGACAGGAAAATTATAGTGAAACCTTAAGTGATAACTGACAACAATCGTTAATCTTTAAAAATCGTAGCCTATGTAATGTATGCGCCATAACAAAAAAACCGCCTCGTATTGCGGACGAAGCGGCTATTTGGGCCAATTAATTTTCTGCCTGGAACTGTCATTCCTAAACAACTTCTTTCATTAAACCAAACTGACCAAAGGTATGCAATTAATGTATCACCTCCGTGCGGCCCTGTGCTCCCGAAACCATTTTATTACGCGTTCAATCTTCAGGCATATGAAATTACCTTTCCTGTTGATGACGGTTGTCTGCATTTCTTCCATTACTGACCTTAGAGGCCAGGGCATTAACCTGTCTCTAAAAAATGCTTCGCTCGAAACCGCGCTTTCTGAAATCCGGAAACAGAGTTCGTTCCGTTTTATTTATACGCGTGAAGAGATTTCCAATGCAAAGCCGGTTTCTGTCGAAGTGAAAAATGCCGGCATCCAGGAGGTACTTTTAAGCTGTTTCAAAGATCAGCCGCTCTCATACACCATCGTTGATCACCAGGTAGTTATTGCCAGAAAGACAGACGATACATCTGTTGAGAACGCGATTGATATCAGTGGAAAAATTACGGGTGAAGACAATCAACCACTTGCGGGTGCAACCATAACAGTCAAAAGCACCGGCCGTACTACGTTCACCAATGAGAAAGGGGAATTTCTACTCAACGGTATTGATCGGGGTACGTTGATTACCGTGAGCATGATTGGCTATGAATCAAGAGATCTCAAAATTACGGATCAGAAGCCGGTTATAATTATATTGAAATTGCTGGTTACGGAACTTGAATCTGTGAGTGTAAGCACTGGTTACCAGGTCCTCCCGAAAGAAAGAGTAACCGGCTCATTTGAAAAAGTAGATAACCAGCTATTCAATCGCAGTGTTACACCGAATGTTTTGGAAAGGCTCGAAAACATAGTGCCTGGATTGGTTTTTAATAAAAAAATCGGAACGGAAAATAACACCAGTATAACTATTCGCGGTATCAGCACCCTTGAATCTGACCAGCGTCCTTTGATTGTGCTGGACAATTTCCCTTATGAAGGAGATATCAATCAGATTAACCCCAATGATGTAGAAAGTATTACCGTTTTAAAAGATGCGCCGGCCGCTTCCATCTGGGGCAGTCGTGCGGGAAATGGCGTTATTGTCATTACCACCAAAAAAGGAAAATATAATCAAAGGCCAAAGGTTTCTGTTAACAGTAATGTGACCTGGATCAATAAACCCGACCTCAACTATATTTCTAAGTTTCCCGCAAAAGATTTTATTGAGGTAGAAAGCTTTTTGTTTAAACAGGGATATTATAACGGTGATCTCAATAACACATTCTCTTACCCGGTCATATCGCCAGCTGTTGAAATATTCAATATGCGACGCAACGGACTCATTAGCGCAGCGGATTCGGCAACACAGATTGAAGCCCTTCTGGGAAACGATACCCGGAGAGACTACTCCAGGTATCTCTACCGCGAAGCTTTAAACCTGCAGCAGGCAGCAAGCATTTTAGGTGGGGGAGCTAACGCGAATTACCTCGTTTCGCTTGGATATGATAAAAACCTGGCAAGCCTTGTCGGCAATGAGAACCAACGTTTCACAATCCGATTTGCAAACAATTTCCGGGTTGGTAATAAACTCGATCTTCAGTTTGGTGCTATCTTAACCCAACAATTTGCAGAGGCAAACAGCCCAGGCGGTGAAATGCAGGCCGGCGGCGGTAAAGGCGCTTTATATCCTTATGCGAAACTTGCAGATGAAGCCGGTAACCCTTTGGCCGTCGAGAAAGATTACAGAATGTCCTTTGTTGATACTG
>Ga0193752_1000749_pt1 | contig 29597 bp, 28 predicted proteins | sample H1c1metaG_FD_144924 | JGI IMG/M metagenome (GOLD analysis project Ga0193752, IMG submission 144924) | Soil microbial communities from a riparian zone of the East river system, Colorado, United States - H1c1 | ecosystem: Environmental > Terrestrial > Soil > Riparian zone | place: USA: East River...
CGGGTTGGCGGTCGTTCTTGTTCTAAGCGGACGCGACCGGCAAGGCCTGGCTCTCGGTGATTCGAATGCTCATATCGCTCAAAATGCGGCGCTGGTTATGATCGTCATGGGAATCGTCGTTATTGCGTCTTACCTTCGGCGATTACTTACAGAAAATAAAGGGTTAAAGCGTCGCATAGAACTTATCGAGATGCTCGACAATGGCGGTCAGCCGATCGAGCGTGACGAGGCTGGTGATCCGTTAGACTCTCTTCCAATCGGCGCACAGTTTCCTGACTTCCAGTTACCCGACGAGCGCGGTCGCATCGTTACATTCGAACATCTGCTTGCCGATCATAAACCTAAGGTTTTTGTATTTGTCGGTCCAAAGTGCGAGCCGTGTAAACAACTGCTACCGGAATTCAAAGCGTGGCGGGAAGAGTTTAAAGGAAGTATCAATTTTGTTTTTGTTAGCAGCGGAGCCGCGGCTGAGAATCTTGAAAGGTTCGGTGCTGAGATCGGCAGCGGAATGCTTCTTCAGGAAAAGAAAGAGCTTGCTAATCTTCTTTACGCAAAATGGACGCCGACCGCGATCTTTGTTTCGGCGGACGGCTTGGTTGCCGGACATCCGGCCGTCGGCGATACCGCTATTCGCGATATGGTCGATCGCCTTCGGAGCGAAGAATTTTCCGCAGAGCGTTTTTATCTTCAAAATGCCAGCAAGCCCGGACGTATAAAAATAGGGCAAACAGTGCCTGATTTTTCGCTTGCGGATCTTACCGGAAATGACGTCACGAAAGATTTTTTCCGTGGCACACAGACGTTGGCCGTATTTTTAAGCACCACGTGTACATATTGCGCGGGTGTTGTGGAACAGATCCGCGAATGGGAAGGATCGCACACTTCGAATGGGACGAAGGTAGTGGTTTTTTCGGAAGGCGACCGCGATCTTCATGTCGATTTCAAACTGAAGGCACCGGTGCTTATCGAAAGCGGTTACACGACGGCCATCAAACTGGGAATGTTCGGCGTTCCGTCGGGCGTACTAGTGGATGAAAATGGAATGATCGCCTCAGAGACGGCGGTCGGCGGGCCGGCGATATGGTCTTTGTTGGGAAGATATAACTAGCGGAAATGTCTCTAAAACCGATCCAATGGGAAGTCGCCGCGCAGGACGGTGAGGCCCGAACCGGAATACTGCGAACGCGGCGCTCGATCATCGAGACGCCCGTTTTTATGCCGGTCGGCACGCAGGCTACCGTGAAAGGTGTGCGGTTCGAATGGCTGGAAGATGAACTGGATGCGCGAATTATCCTGGGCAATACATACCATCTGTTTCTTCGCCCGGGCCCTGATGTGATACGGCAGTTTGGCGGGCTTCATAAATTTTCCACCTGGAACAGAGCGCTTCTGACCGATTCGGGCGGCTTTCAGGTTTTCTCGCTGACCGACCTGAGAAAGCTGACCGAAGAAGGAGTCGAGTTTCGTTCGCACCTGGACGGAAGCAAGAAATTTCTTTCGCCTGAGGTCTCGATGGAAATTCAGGCCGCTCTTGATTCCGAGATCGTGATGGCCTTTGACGAATGCCCGCCCGGTGACGCCGGACATGAGCGTACGAAACAAAGTCTGGAATTAACTCTGCGTTGGGCGGAGAGATCGAAGAAGAGATTTGATGAGTTGCAGTCAGCACCACCTGCGGTAACAGGTGGTACTGACTTGAGCGGCCATCAAGCATTGTTCGGAATAATCCAGGGTGCCGGGCATCTTGATCTGCGGGAAGAGAGTCTTAAACGAACGGTAGAGATCGGTTTTGACGGCTATGCGATCGGCGGATTGAGCGTCGGCGAAGAAAAGAGCGTGATGTACGGCGTTCTGGATTTCATCGCTCATAAGATGCCGGCCGATGCCCCGAGATATTTGATGGGCGTCGGTACGCCTGAGGATCTGATCGAGGCGGTCTATCGCGGTGTCGATATGTTCGATTGCGTGATGCCGACGCGAAACGGACGGACCGGCGGCGTGTTTACATCGAGCGGAAAGCTTAATATAAGGAACGCAAAATTTGCGACGGACGATCGGCCGCTCGACACCGAATGTGAATGCTCGGTTTGCCGCAGATATTCGCGGGGCTATCTGAGGCATTTGTATCAGGCGGGCGAGATGCTTGCTGCCACACTTATCTCGCATCATAATCTGGCGTTCTATTTGAACACGATGCGTCAGGCTCGACAGGCAATCAAAGAACAGAGGTTTGAAGCGTTTCGGAGCGATTTCCTTTTCAAGGTCGGCGAAAATGCTGACGCAGGCGTTTGAAAAACGGACAGCGTCTGTATATGATTGAGTTTTTCTTTACGCAATGAGTAATTTACTATTGTTATTTCAGGATGCTGGCGGCATGGGCCTTATCTGGAGCATCGCGCCTTTTCTTTTGATCTTTGGGATCTTTTACTTTCTGGTCATTCTTCCACAGAAGCGGCAAAAGCAGCAGCTTCAGGATTTGATCACGCAATTGAAGATCAACGATGAGGTCGTTACAAACGGCGGCATCATCGGAAAGATCAAAGAAGTAAAAGAAACAAGTTTTATTATACAGAGCGCCGAGAAGTCATTTCTCGAAGTAGGCAAGAGCGCTGTCGTTGGAAAAAAAGCTGAATAAAGTGATGAGTGATAAGTGACTAGTGATGAGATCGACCGGACTTTTCGTTTGTAACGCATCACACGTCGCTTGATGCTGATTTAGAATTAAAAGTGATCAGGTATAGGCGACTGGTGATGAGATCGGATCCGACTCTTCGCTTGTCACTTATCACCCATCACTAATTACTGATTTAGAATGAAAAACACCAGTTTGTGGATCAGAACAGTTGTGATCTTGGCGATCACGCTGCTTGGTATTTATCTTGTCTTTGGCCCGCGAAGGACGCCGACGGCGGCGGACTTTACATGGACCGGCATCAAGACAAATCTTGCCGACAATATCAATCTAGGCCTCGACCTGAAAGGCGGCTCACATCTAGTGATGCGTGTAAAGACGGACGATTACCTGAAAACGCTGACCGAGAACAATGCTCAAGCGGCATTGTCTACGGCACAGGAAGCTAAACTTCCTGTCTCCGGCAATAGTTTTGTAGCTCAGGGTTCGACATTCAGCGTCACGCTTAACCTGAGCGAGGGGGCACAGTCGCAAGCCGTGATCGACGAGGTAAAGAAAAAGGTCGATTTTGTGAATTGGACGGAAAGTTCGACCGCAAATTCGATCACATGGACGCTTCCGTCGACGATTCAAACAGTCTTAAAGAATCAGGCTGTCGAACAGGCACTCAAGGTGATCGAAAGCCGCATCAATGCATTCGGCGTAAAAGAGCCGACATTGCAACGTCACGGTTCGGAATCGTCGGGTCAGATCCTGCTTCAAATGCCGGGTGTAGATGATCCGGAGCGTGTTAAGAAGCTTATCGGAGCCGATGCTCAACTTTCTTTGATGAAGGTCGTTGGTCCAGCGAGCCCTTCGCCGATCCAGACATTTCCGACGGAAGACGCGGCAAAGCAATCGCTTGGCGGGGCCGCTCCTGCAAATCGAAAAATACTTCCTTATCAGGAACGCGAGACGCTTCCGTCATCGACCACGCCGCAGGAACGTCCGAAATCGTTTGTGGTCGTCGAATATCCGTCGATCATCGACGGCAACGAACTTCGCGATGCCAGCGCCGTTTCGCGTACGGGAAATCAGGACGATTACCAGATCTCATTCTCGCTCAAGCCGGGCGGTGCCGCTAAATTTGGCGACTGGACCAGCAAGAATATCAATAACTACATGGCCGTCGTTCTCACGGACGAGGTTAAATCGATCGCGTTCATCAAATCGCGTATCGACGATCAGGGCGAAATTTCAGGGCAGTTTACGAAAGCAACTGCGGACGATCTGGCTTTGACGCTTCGTTCAGGTGCTCTGCCGGCAAAGATCGAATATCTGGAAGAAAGAACGGTCGGGCCGAGCCTCGGTGCCGATTCGATACGGGCCGGTGTTACAGCGTCGCTCGCAGGCCTGCTGTTTATCGTCGCCTTTATGCTGATCTACTATCGCGGGGCCGGTATCAACGCCGTCATCGCTTTGGTGCTCAATCTGCTGCTGACGCTTGCGGCCTTGATAGTGTTCGATTCGACATTGACCTTGCCGGGCATTGCCGGTTTGATCCTTGGCATCGGTATGGCCGTTGATTCGAACGTGCTTATCTTTGAGCGAATGCGCGAGGAGCTCGGTCTCGGGTTTACCGTGGCAAAGGCTGTTGAGATCGGATTTGACAGAGCGTTTATCACGATCATAGACACGCACGTGACGACCATCATCTCCGCCGTGATCCTTTATATGTACGGTTCCGGCCCGATACGCGGATTTGCCGTGACACTTATTCTTGGCCTTTTGATCAATCTGTTCTCTGCGGTTTTCGTTTCGCGCACCATCTTTATGTGGCTGCTGCATCGAAATCCGAATATGCAGAAGTTAAGTATTTAGCGTTCTGCTCTCAGTACTCGGCGGTCGGCATCAGCTGATCGCTGGATGCTGTTTGCTGACTACTCATTAAAATGTTTCAAATTCTTCCGAATATCAATATCGATTGGATGGGCGTCAGAAAGCCGCTGATCGCGGTTTCTATTTTCATTTTGATCGCCGGCCTTGTGTCAGCCATCGGTCGTCAGCTCACGCCCGGCGACACGGACGCCTTTAACCTCGGTGTCGATTTCCAGGGCGGAACAGTTATCACGGCAAAGTTCAAGCAAAAACCGGCTGCGGACGACATCCGGGCGGCATTGAACGACTCCGGAATTAACGAACCGATCATTCAGGATTCGACCGACAAGACGGATGAGGTGCTGATCAAGGTTCCGCTTATTGAGGGAACGCAAGCCGGGGCCGCCGAAGGCGAACAGGCAACTGCGAATCAGGTAAACATCGGCCGCGAATCGGTTAAGAAAGCACTCGACGTGTTTGGCAAAGAAGCCGCGCCTGAGTTGAGCCTTCAGCAGGATGAAGCTGCCGCCTACAAGATCGTTGGCACCGATTCGGTCGGCCCGGTCGCGGGCGCACAACTTCGTAATCAGGCCGTTATCGCGACATTGCTCGGCATGGTCGGAATATTGCTGTTCATCGCGTTTCGATACGATTGGACGTATGCCGCTGGTGCCGTTATCGCGGTGTTTCACGATGTGCTTATTACGCTGGCGTTCTTCTCTATTTTTCAGTGGGAGATCAGCCTTACTGTATTGGCCGCGTTGCTTACATTGGTAGGTTTTTCGGTAAATGACTCTATCGTCATCTTCGACCGCATCAGAGAGAACATTACGCTTCATCGCGATAAGTCCATATATCAACTCACGAACGATTCGATCAACCAGACGATGTCGCGAACTATTGTGACGAACGGATTGGTGTTTCTTTCAGTTCTCGCTCTGGTGTTGTTCGGCGGGGAAGTGCTGCGTGGATTTTCGCTGGCATTATTCGTCGGTTCGATCACCGGAACATATTCGACCATCGCCATCGCCAGCCCGATCGCTATCTGGTGGCAGAGCAAGATCGGCGAAAGCAAGATGAAGGAATTGCAGGTACAGACAGGCAGCACCGGCGGCGAAAAGCTCGCCTCTGCTTCGCGTAAATCAGTCACGCGGCGGCCTGTTACGCGCTAAATTAGCGGCGGCGGAAATTAAATTTCAGCCCAACATAACAAATTGTGATGTTGACCGCGAAAAAGTTACGAAAAACATTATAAATTAAGGGAACTATTCTTGACTTTCGACATCTAAGAAATTAGACTTCTCTCGTTGCTGGTCAATTAGAATTTTTTATCTGCGTTTTTCCGTAAGGTTTCGTTTTGCGATTTCGGAAAGTGCCGGATGTTTGTTTGTATTGCCGGCAGATTTCTGATCTATCCCGCACAAACGAATTTGTCTCTTAAGCTTACGGAAACAACCTGATGATAATAGCTGTCTGTCGAACACGACAGAATTGCTACAACTTTGAGTTTCGGTAGATACATCTAAATTTTGAAAAGGTTCGTGACCCTTGACCTAGTTTGGCACCGGTAAGAGGGAGGAAAAGTACGATGTTAGACCAATTAGTAGAATCAAGAAGCCACGCGGGCGAAGACAACACGAAAAACGCACTGCTTTTGAGTACGGCTGTAATTCTTGTTCTCGCTCTGTCCGTTTTTTGGGTAGGCAGTCTTTTCGCAAAAGACTTCGGCATGGGCGGCGACGATCTGTCGCTGGAAACGCTGGTTGCTCCTCCGGTAATTGAGGAAGAGCCGAAACCGGAACCTGAAAAGCAGGAAGAGAAACAAAAAGATCCCAATGTCGATGTCCGTAAAGAGATCATCGCCAGCATGGACGAGCCGCCGCCAAAAGAGGTGCCAAAGATCAGTACTGAAAAAAATACGATCATGGCCCGCGATCCGAACAAGTTTACGGTAAAGGGCGACCGCGATTATTCTGCGGCAAATGCTCCGCCGCCTGATTATGCAGGACCAGTTAATACGACCGGCTCCGGCAGTAACGCAGGAGTGACGGGACAGGGCGGGAACGACGATGTTGCCGACGCTCCGCCACCGCCGCCGGTGAAAAAGATCCCGAAGCAGATCTCGGGCGGCGTACTGAATGGTAAAGCGACCAGTTTGCCCAAGCCGCCATATCCGCCGGCAGCTCGTGCGGTTCGTGCTTCGGGTGCGGTCAGTGTTCAGGTTTTGATCAATGAAGAGGGCAGTGTCGTTTCGGCCTCGGCCGTCAGCGGACATCCGCTGCTGCGTGCGGCTGCTGTGCAAGCCGCGAGAGGCGCACGTTTCAGCCCGACGATGCTTTCCGGCCAGGCCGTGAAGGTTTCGGGCGTGATCACTTACAATTTCGTTCCTTAACAGGAATTAAGACCGGAGAGGCTTCCGTTCGCGGAGGCCTTTCCGGCAAACGAAAGACTTTCGCAATAATTGATTTTCTTTGGAGGAAAAACCATGACTTTTTTTGCCAGCCTTTTAGGACTAGATGTTCCGGGCTTGTTAATGTTCTTTGCCGAGGGGGCTCCGAAAATCTCCTTTGGTATTTACGATATTTGGAAGGGTATGACCTGGCTGGGGGTTGGCGTGGTCTTGATCTTGCTTATAGAACTCGTCTATATGGTCGCTGTCGGCATTGAGCGGTTTCTTACCTATAACAAGGCTCGTCAGCAGTCACGTCAGTATGCTCCGAAAGTTGCTCAGGCACTTAAAAACAGCAACATCGACGAAGCTATCAATATCAGCGACAAGCACAAAGATTCGCACCTTGCTATGGTCGTCTCTTCTGGCCTGAAAGAGTTCAGTGCTCATCAGGGCAACACGGACATCTCGGCCGACGAAATGGAAGCTTCCAAGCGTGCACTCGATCGTGCCATTGCCGTTAAAACTGCTGACTTGAAACGCGGCCTTTCGGGACTTGCGACTGTTGGTTCCACCGCACCTTTTGTTGGACTTTTCGGTACGGTTATCGGCATCATCGGTGCTTTCGTCGCTCTTGCACAGGCCGAAAACGCCGGTATCGGAGCCGTTGGCGCCGCTATCGCAGAGGCTCTTGTTGCTACGGCATTTGGTATTTTTGTGGCCGTTCCCGCCGTTTGGCTCTTTAATTACTTCACCAATAAGGTGACGAGCTTCAGCGTTGAAATGGAAAACTCAGCCTCTGAATTGGTCGACTATTTCATCAAGCAGCGCACCAAAGCACTGAAGGGCTAGATCGGCTGTTTTCTAGTTTTTTTGAAGGGAGAATAAGCCATGGCCGGACAAGTCGGTGGAACCGATGAATATAATTCGGAGATCAATGTAACCCCGATGGTGGACGTTATGCTGGTGCTGCTGATCATCTTTATGATCGTCACGCCGCTGCTCCAACAGGGTGTTACGGTGAATTATCCGAGAGACATGATGTCGCCCGAGGAAGACGGTGAGATCACAAAGGACACGTCCGTCGTGATCTCTATTCCCGACAACAATAATTTCTTTGTCGGGAAGGATCCGTTTCCGCTTACGGAACTTGGCGAAAAGGTCAAAACGATGATGAAAGACAAGGCGCCGGATAAGCGTATCGTCTACATCAAGAGCGGTGTCGAAGTGGACTATGGAACCGTCGTTAAGGCGATCGATCTGATCCGCAAACAGGACATCGACAAGATTGGCCTTGTTGCCGACAAGAAGAAAGGAACCGGGGAAGCCCCGGCGAATTAACTGCGAATTAACTTAGGGGCCGCTTAAGCGGCCCGGAGTGCAAAAGTTATGGGAATGTCATCAGGCGGTGCTAAGGGTGCCGTGCCAAATATTAACGTAACACCTCTTATCGACGTGCTTTTGGTTCTGTTGATCATCTTTATGATCATCACGCCGGTCAAACCCAGCAAGTTTGAAGCAAAGGTTCCGGCGGAACCGAAGAACCAGCAAAATCTGGATGTAAAGCCCAATCCTTTGACGTTGGTAATAGCCATCAACAAAGAGACAAAGGGAATTACATTGAACAACGATGCTGTCGGCGACGTGAGCGATGCATCAGCCCTGACCTCGAAATTGGTGGAGATATTCAAGGCTCGTGAGAATAACGGCGTATTCCGTGAAAACTCGAATGAGATCGAAAAGACCGTCTTTATCAAATCGCCGACGTCCATCCGTTACGGAGACGTCATAAAGGTCATCGATGCCGCAAAACTAGCTAAAGCCGCGCCGATCGGGTTACAAATAGACGATCTTACAGAATAGAATTTTGGCGTGATGTCGGCGATGCGGTGAAAGTTTGCCGTATCGCCGATCGCCATAAATGGAGTCGAACAAATGAGACTATCTCGTTTAGGGGTATTATTTTTACTCGCGGTTGGGTTGCTCGCGACCACCAATTGCGGATATTACAACCAGATCATGTCCCGTAAGGATCTGGTCGATGGTTCCGTGGCATACCGCGAACGCAAGTTTGCCGAGGCGGAATCGCTCTTTAGGAAAGCCGCCGGCCGCGATCCGCAGGGAACCACGGTCGAGGGCAAGACGGCACAGGTCTTTCTTGCACGCACGCTTCATTCTCAGTTCATCGGCAATCGCCAGGTAACGACGCTGGCCGATCAGGCCATCGGTGAATATAAAAAGGCTCTCGAGCAAAACCCGAACGATCAGAGTTCGTACAAAGCTGTAGCAAGCCTTTTGGAAAATCTCCAGAAGACTGATGAATGGCAAAAATGGGTAACCGAGCGTTCGACCAACACGCAGATACAGCCGCAGTTTCGTGCAGAAGCTCTGACCGGCCTTGCAGCAAAGGATAATAGCTGTGCGAACGAGATCACCGACACTGACGCTGTAAAGAAAACTGTTAAGAAAGACGGTAAAGATGCGTTCGAGTTCACCAAACCAGCGAGTAACGAAGAGTTTGAAAAACTCAAAGGCTGTGTTGCGAGAGGGAACGAACTGATCGACCAGGCAATGAAGATCGAGCCGGATTCTGTTAAGAATGCCAAAACTACCGATCTGAAAAGCTTGACTGATGAACAGCTTAAGCAAACGAGCGATACGCTCAAGATCTTTGAATCTGCAAGATCTTACCGGGCCAGTTTGACGATCCAGGCAATGCGTCTCGCCGAAATGGAAGGCCGCACGCCCGACAGGGACAGGCTGAAAACTGAATCGGAACAGTATCGTGCTCAGTACACGGAACTCAGCGAGGTTGTCCGCAACATCCTGACTGAACAGGACAATAGAAAGGTTGCGGCCGACGCTGCGGAAAACGCCAACGCGAACGCTAAGAAATAAGCCATATCGGTTGTCTTTAAAATTACGATGCTCGTTTTAATAAAGCGAGCATCGTTTTTCTATATCGGAAATACCATGGCCGATGCGAATTCTGTGGCAAACGAAGGTTACAAGGCTGTAAAATAAAGATAAGTGCCGAATATGATCCGCATTGAGGACATAATCGAGAAAGTTGAACAGAATCGCCCGGACCCTGATATCGAATTGATCAGGCGAGCGTATCTTTTCTCCGCGCTTCACCACCGCGGTCAGATAAGAGCATCCGGCGAGCCTTATCTTGTGCACCCGCTTGAGGTTGCGGACATTCTGGCCGATATGCGGCTGGATGAGGTCAGTGTTTCGACAGGGCTGTTGCACGATGTTGTTGAAGACACGCTTGTCGATCTCGACACGATACGTTCTTACTTCGGCGATGAGATCACTCTGCTTGTCGATGGCCTGACCAAGATCGCTCACATCAGTAATCTGTCCAAAGAGAAGCAGCAGGCTGAGAACGTCCGCAAGATGGTGCTGGCGATGATAACGGATGTTCGTGTCGTGCTTATCAAACTCGCCGACCGTCTGCACAACATGCGTACGATGCAGTTTCTCAAACCCGAGAAACGAGCACGTATCTCACAGGAAACGCTCGATATATATGCGCCCATTGCCCATCGGCTCGGTATGGGTAAGATGCGAAGCGAACTTGAAGACCTTTCTTTTCAAAATCTGTACCCGGACGAATATAAACGCCTTGCCAAAGATGTCGATGCCCGGCGGCCGGAACTAGAGGGAATTCTCGAATCGATCAAAACGACCATCACGGCGAAACTAGAAGAGAACGACGTTCCGATCATTGCGATCGAAGGCCGGGTTAAGCGTCTCTATTCGCTTTGGAAAAAACTCAAGAAACAAAAGATCACGATCGAACAGGTTTACGATCTGATCGCAATGCGTATCATAACGCCGAACGACCGTAAGTATTGTTATCTGACACTAAGCGTCGTCCACGACAGATGGACGCCGATACCTGAGCGTTTTAAGGACTGGATCGCCATTCCGCGCGACAACCTTTACCAGTCGCTGCATACGTCTGTCATCGGCGATGGCGGCCAACCGTTCGAGGTCCAGATCCGCACCGAGGAAATGCACCAGATAGCGGAAGAGGGTGTCGCCGCCCATTGGAAATATAAGGAAAGCAAACTAGGGCAAAAAGATGAGGACGAAAGTCTTGACGAACTGCGCAAGACGGTCGAAAGGCTTCTGCTGCCGCTCGTCGAAAACTCCTCTGACGACGAAGATTCCGAAGATTTTATCGAGTCGTTAAAGCTCGATCTTTATCCGAAGGACGTTTATGCGTTCACGCCGATGGGCAAGGTTATCCAGTTGCCGCGCGGTTCGACGCCGCTGGATTTCGCCTACGCCATCCACTCGGAGGTGGGCGATAATTGTACGGGTTCGAAAATAAACGGACGTATAGTGCCGCTAAGGACGGAACTGCAGAACGGCGATGTGATCGAGATAATGACAACGCCGAATTCAAAGCCCTCGCGCGATTGGCTGAATCATGTCGTGACGGCAAAGGCCCGCAACCGCATTCGCCACTGGATATCCGAACAGCAGCGGTCCGATTCGATCGACCTCGGACGTAAGCTTTTGGAAAAAGAAGCAGATCGTTTCCGCGTTCCGCATAAAAAACTTCTCAGCAACGATGTCGAACTGAAGCGGATCGCCAACGAATACGGTCTTGGCCGGCCGGAAGATCTGCTCGCATCGATCGGATACGGCAAAACGCTACCGCGCAATGTCCTTGCAAAATATCTCGGTGCGGAAAAATTTGCCGAACTTGACCCGGATAAACGCAACGAAACCCGGATCGAAAGCGGCATCAAAGCCGTTCGCAAATTCATCGGCCTTAGCGAGGACGCGATCGTTGTTAAAGGCGTCGATAATTTATTGACGACCCGGGCTAGGTGTTGCCATCCGCTCCGCGGAGAAGATATTATCGGTTATATTTCACTCGGCAAGGGAATCGTTGTTCACAATAAGCGATGCAAGAATGTCTCGCAATTGATGATAAATAAGGACCGCATCGTCGAGGTCGATTGGGCGAAGAATGAGAAGGAAGAGATACAGTCCGTCACTATCGTCGTCACGACCGAAAATCGCACCGGAATGCTGGCCGGCATTACCAATGCGATCGCGGATATTAAGACCGGAATTCGCGATGCCCGTGCAAAAGTTGCGCGTGACGATACCGGCATTATCGAAGTTACGGTCGAGGTCCACGACAAGAAACATCTCGACCGTGTCATCTCCTCTATCGAAAAGCTTCCGGGCGTCATAGCCGTCGAACGTCAAAATACTTGATATTCCCGTAAAATAGGCACGCCTTACTTTCCTTTACGACACATTTTTGCTATCATTCCCCTTTTGCTTGGAGAGTCATTTTCCGGTAAACGGTTTGTAATGAAAGAGATAATTTCGACCGAGAAAGCACCCGGTGCCATCGGGCCATATTCGCAGGCGATAAAGGCCAACGGGACGTTGTATTGTTCGGGGCAGATCCCGATCGATCCGGCTACTGGCGAGTTTGTGGCGGGCGGCGTTACTGAACAAACCGAGCAGGTTTTCAAGAACTTGATCGCTGTTTTGGAAGCCGGCGGAATGAGCCTTGAACACGTCGTAAAGACCACGGTTTTTTTGGCCGATATGGGTGATTTTACGGCGATGAACGAGGTTTACGGCCACCATTTCGATTCGAACAAGCCGGCCCGAGCGACAGTTCAGGCGGCGGGCTTGCCGCGGGGCGCGAAGGTCGAGATCGAGTGTATTGCGGTCGTTTAGAGTTACGCGATAAATCGCGCACTCTGAACACAGAAAAAGCCAAACGCCGTTTATTCAAGCGTTTGGCAACTATTTTGAAAATGCGTAACTCAAATGGACTTACGCAGCTTTGATAATCTTGCAGCGGGTACAAACCTTCATCCGGCCATTGCTGCCCGAGGGAAGTTGTACTCGAACCGGTTGCAGATTCGGGTTGAACCGGCGGCGGGTCTTGTTGTTAGCATGTGAAACATTGTTTCCAAATTGCGGGCCTTTGCCGCAAACGTCGCATCTTTGTGCCATAGGTCATTGCCTCCAAATAGGCTGAGGTATAAAAAGAGTTATAAAAAACTCAAAAACAGGATTTATAGCAAATTAAGTAGTGTGTAGTCAAGTAATGAACATAAACGATTCTTTGATAGGAGTAAATTCCAAAGTGCAGATTCTTAAAAACGGTTTTCTTTTTGTCGTCCTTTTATCCATCGCCTCGCTTGCCGGTGCATGCGGCGGCCCTGCGGAACCTGGTGCCGGACCTGCCGGTGTCGATCCGAACGAAACGGCCGCTACCGTAAACGGCAAAGCGATCAAGATGGAAGATGTCGAGCGTGCCATTAAACAGCAGGCCCAGGGACAGGAAGGCAAACTTTCTCCGCTTGAATTGGCTGGTGCCCGTCTTCAGATCCTTCAGAGCCTGGTTGAACAGGAAGTGATGTTCCAAAAGGCCGAGAAAGAAGCGACCGTGCCGACGGATGAAGAAGTCACTGCGGAATTCAACAAGCGCAAAACCGGAAGCGGCCTGTCCGCCGAACAGTTTGACGCAAAGATGAAAGAGATCGGCGAAACCGAAGCGTCGGGCCGGCTTACGATCAAGAAAGGACTTGCTATCCAAAAGCTGACCGAGAAGATCACAGGCAAGATCGAATCGCCAAAAGACAGCGAGATCGAATCGCTTTATAACAGCAACAAGGCTGCGTTCAAGAACAAACGCGGTGCTCAGTTGGCTGCGATCGTGATCGATCCGCGCGACGTTGGCGAGGGTGACACGACCAAGAACGAGATCGAGGCGCAGACGAAGGCCAAGGAAGTCGGTCAACGGGTTCTTGGCGGAGCTGATTTTGCTACGGTTGCTCGAGAAATGAGCGAAGATCAGGATACGCGTTTCAAGGGCGGCGATTGGCGTTATTTCAGCGAAGAAGAGATGAAAACGGCTTTTCCGCAGGGATTTGCAGCGGCTGTGATGGGAATGAACAACGGTCAGGTAATTCCGCAATTGATCCCGTTCGAAGGCCGCTATCTCATCATCAAGCTCCAGCGTAAGCAGGAAAAGGATGAGGACCGAACGCTGGAAACTCCGGGAGTTCGTCAGGAGATCATCGATTTTCTGCTCAGTTCGCGTAAACAGCTTTTGGCAGCGTCGTATCAAGCAGTCGCGATGAACGAAGCGAAGATCGAAAATTATCTTGCTAAGAAGGTCGTTGAAAATCCTAATGAACTGAGCGGTGCACGCCCGGCTACGACGGAAACACCTGCTCAGGCAAATACGAATGTTGCTAACGCCGCAAACGCGAATGCTCCGGCAAACACGAACGCGGTGGCTAACACCAACGCAAACGCACCGGCTAACAAACCGGTGGTTAACGCTCCGGCTGCAAATGCAAAACCGGCGGCGAACGCCAACGGCAACAAGTAACAACTTAGGTTTTTAACACACAGGTAGCCGGTTTCCGGACATTGGATCTTCGTGCAAGCTGCGAATTCCATCCTTCGGCGAACCGGCTCCATTTTGTTCAGAGTGCACGATTTATCGCACTCTTACTTTTTTATGTTGTTTCGTCTTTCAGACGCAAAAAAATCATACGCCGGCACTGAGATACTTCGCGGTGTTTCTTTCCAAGTGAATCCCGGTGAAAAAGTTGGGCTGGTCGGACGAAACGGTGCGGGTAAGACTACCGTCTTTAAACTGATCACGGGAGCCGAGGCGGCCGATTCTGGAGACGTGTTCAAGGCTAATAACCTTAAGCTCGGCTTGCTCGATCAGCACGTCGATTTCGGCAAGGGCGAGACTGTGCACACAGCTGCTCTTTCCGCGTTCAAAGAGATCCACGACATCGAAGCCGAGATGCGGCAGCTCGAAAAAACGATGGAGACCGATCATTCCGATCCGATCCTCGATCGCTACGCCGAATTGCAGATCGCTTTCGAACACGCCGACGGATTTACTTACGCCGCCCGTGCAGAAGCGATCCTATTCGGCCTTGGTTTTACAAAGGAGATGTGGTCGCTCAATACGGCGACTCTTTCCGGCGGACAAAAGAACCGCCTCGGTATGGCCCGACTTCTCCTTTCGTCTGCGGATGTTCTTCTGCTTGATGAGCCGACAAACCATCTGGACGTAAATGCGGTCGAATGGCTGGAGAATTTTCTTACGGAATACGACGGCTCATACGTCGTCATCAGCCACGATCGCTATTTTCTCGACCGCATCACTAACCGCATCATCGAGATAGAGAATGGTCGGGCCGTTACCTACACGGGCAACTATTCAGCCTTTCTGGTCGAGCGCGAACTTCGCCGCGAACAGCAGCAGCGTGAATATGAGAACCAGCAGTCGATGATCAACAAGACGCAGGAATTCATTCGCCGCAATCTCGAAGGGCAAAAGACCAAGCAGGCAAAATCGCGCCGGAATATGCTTGAACGAATGGATCGCCTCGATGCGGTCTCTAGCGAAAAACACGGCGGCAGTTTCGGACTGAAAAAAGTTGAACGTACAGGGAACAATGTTCTCACGACCGAGGAGCTCGCTATCGGTTACGGCGAAAAAATACTCGCCGACGGTATCGATCTTTCTCTTCACCGCGGCGAGGCTCTCGGCATTATCGGCGGAAATGGGACGGGGAAAACCACGCTGCTCAAAACCATTCTTGGCGAACTTCGCGAACTTGGCGGAGAGATACGTTGGGGAACAAAGGCTAATTTCGGATACTACGCACAGAATCTTGAGGAGCTTGACCCGAGAAACGAGGTCGTTCAGGAACTCCGCCGCATCGCACCGATGGCTGATAACGGCACGCTCCGTTCATTTCTTGCCCGCTTTCTGTTCGTTGGCGAAGACGTGTTCAAACTCGTCGGTGATCTTTCGGGCGGCGAAAAGGGAAGACTTGCCCTGGCCAAGCTGATCTACTCGCAAAAGAACATTCTCATTCTGGACGAGCCGACGAACCATCTCGACATCCCGGCGCGCGAATCGCTCGAGGCCGCTCTCGAAGAATACGACGGAACGATCATCACCGTCAGCCATGACCGCTTTTTTCTTGACAAGATCGCAACGCAAATATTGTCGTTCGAGGACGACGGAAGCATCGCGATCTTCGATGGAAACTATACCGAGTTTCACGACTGGAAAGCCGAGAAAATGAAAGGCGGCACCGCGAAGAATGACGCAAGAACACAACGAAACGGCTCGTCTTCGCCGCAAGAGAAATCTGAACCAAAGCCTGCTCTGAGCAAGAACCAGATCAAGCAGGCAAAGAAACGAGTCGAGGAGATCGAGGCGCAAATTTCGGTTCACGAAGAAAGCGTATCGCGTCTTACGACCGCAATGTCCACGTCCTCGAATGCCTCAGACTCGAGTCGATTGAAAGAGATCGGTGCCGAGATCAGTGACGCCCAATCCCAAATTCAGAGACTCTCCGCCGAATGGGAAACCCTTTCCCTTAGCCTCGAATCCGTCGAACTTATATGACACTAAGGGCGAGTTTTATCTAAAAGAGGGCTGGAGAGCATGGGCGAAATGCTAAGCAAGTTCGACGAGGATTTTTGGTTGTTTACTTATCATCGATAGTAACTTAAGCGTTGCTCCGGATGGCTTGCCGAGACCTTGTTCCCAGGACTGCACGGTTTTGACAGATACGTTTAAATGCCGGGCAAACACTGACTGTGAAAAATGAAGTCCTTCGCGAAGTGTGACAATCTCACGGCTGTTGAGAGCCTTTGGAGGTTGCGGCAAAACAGTCGTTCGTAGATCGCTTCGTTTTCCTTCGGCATGGTCGAGGGCCTGAGTTGCCGATTTCAAAAGCTTTTCAAACTGTTCCTTTTCCATAGTTTGCTCACTCCTTCTCGCCATAGGCGTTCTTGATGGCTCTTACAAGGTCGCTAACCTGTGCGGCTTGTTTGGGTCTAAGGTCTGCTTTTTCCTTCTTGCTGTATATCGCAAGCAAATAAAATCGTTCATTCTGCTCAAGATATAAGTATATGAATCTATAACCGCCGCTCTTCCCGGATTTGCGCGTTGGTGCTCCGATTCTACCTTTCCTTGCACCGCTCGTGCCTTTAATCACGTCACCGAGAAACGGATTTTCAAGCAGGGCATTTTGTATCGCAAATAACGTACTGTCTCCGGCAATTGCCTGAAGATCTTCTGTGAAGATCAGCGTTTCTGTAAATGCAAATAGCTTTTTCTCCATTCGCGACTATACTAAAAAATAGGATAGATGTCAATTTATGATTCGATCCGGTAATTCGGCGCTTCTTTTGTAATGATCACGTCGTGGACGTGCGATTCGCGGAGTCCGGCAGATGTTATGCGGACGAATTTTGCGTTGTTGTGAAGCTCTTCGATATTGCGACAGCCGGTGTAGCCCATGCCGGCCTTTAATCCCCCCACGAGCTGCGTCACCATATCTGCGACGGTTCCCTTATAGGCGACGCGGCCTTCGATGCCTTCCGGGACAAACTTGGAGTCGAGCGTCGTGCCTTCTTGGGCGTAACGGTCGCTCGAGCCTTTCTTCATCGCACCAATCGAACCCATTCCTCGATAGGTCTTAAAATTACGTCCTTGAAATAAAATGACCTCGCCGGGAGCTTCCTCGGTTCCGGCAAAAAGCGAACCGATCATTACCGAATCTGCACCGGCCGCCATCGCCTTTGCAACATCTCCGGAAAACTTAATGCCGCCGTCAGCGATGATCGGAACACCGGAACCTTTCGCCGCATTTACGCTTTCCGTTATCGCCATTATCTGCGGAACGCCCGCACCAGTCACGACTCGGGTAGTGCAGATCGATCCCGGACCGATGCCGATCTTTACGGCGTCAACACCCGCCGAAATAAGCTCTCTTGTTGCTTCGGCAGTCGCCACATTTCCTGCGACCAACTGGATCTCCGGGAATTTTGCCTTTATCTTTTTTATCGCCTCGATCACGCGTGAGCTATGTCCGTGGGCAGTGTCGATAACGATCGCGTCGGCGCGCGAATTGACCAACGCCTCTGCTCGTTCCAGAAAATCGCCAGTGGCACCGATCGCCGCAGCGCATCGCAGGCGTCCAAGATCGTCCTTGGCTGCGTAGGGAAATTTGATCGCTTTCTGAATGTCTTTAACGGTGATCAGCCCTTTTAAGTGTCCGTCGTCATCGACCACAAGAAGCTTTTCGATCCTGTGTTTTTGCAGCTTCACCTTGGCCTCGTCAAGCGTTGTGCCGACCGGAACCGTAACGAGCGGCTGCGGCGTCATCACCTGCGAGACTGGAATATCGAATCGCGTCTCGAAACGCAGATCGCGGTTCGTGATGATGCCGACCAAAAATCCACCTTCGTCAACCACCGGAACGCCGCTGATCTTGAACCGCTCCATTATCGTCAGAGCTTCGGAGACGAGGGCGTTGTGATTGATCGTCACCGGATCGACGATCATGCCGGATTCACTGCGTTTTACCTTATCGACCTCTTCCGCTTGTTCAGCGATCGAAAAGTTTTTGTGAACCACCCCGATACCGCCTTGCTGCGCCAAAGCGATCGCCAGGGAAGCTTCGGTGACTGTGTCCATCGCCGATGAGCACAGTGGAATATTAAGCTCGATGCCGCGAGAAAATCTGGTTTTCGTATCAACCTCACCGGGCAAAACTTCGGAAAAGGCAGGTACGAGGAGCACGTCGTCAAATGTCAGGCCTTCTTTTATTTCTTCGATATTCATGATGTCGTATAAATAGTTACAAAAAAGCCCGCAACTGTGGTGCAGGCCCGATTCAAAACCGATTTGCTCTTGTTTTCAAACTACATTCTAATGAATGCAGCCATAATTTCCTAATTTGGTGTCCGCGTCGGACTAGGCCGAGGTGTCCTTGTATTCGGCGGCCGCCCGATAATGATAGGCGATGGGGTCGGTATCGGCGTTGGCCTTGTCGTCGATGTTGCCGTTGGCGTCGCCCTCACGGTTGGTGCCGGTGTCGCCGGTCTTGGGGTTGCCGTATCCGCAACTGCCGGAGTTTGAACTGGCGTCGCCGGCGGAACTTCGGTCGCCGCATTTGCGGGTTGCGGCAGTCCGAATTGGAATTGTCCGCTGTCCCAAACTTGCGCCAGATTATCTTTATTTATTTCGATCTCGATCGCCGCGCGTTTTGGATTGGCCGGAGTCGCGGGAAGTGTGATCGCCTTTCCATTGATCGTCAATTGAGCCGATGCGGCCAACGATTTTGAAAAACTTAATTTCAAACTTTCTTTTGGCTCGAACGCGAGCGAGCTGCCGGGAGTTACCGTATTTACGCTCGATTTACCGTCGGAGACCGCACTCAACGAGATCGGCTCGGTCGTCGAACGAAACTCGACCTTCAACGTCTGCATCGTCGGCGCATTCGATGTCGGCGGGATATTTACTGCTGTATTTGCCGCCGCCGTATTTTGATTTGTCGTGTTGGTATTTGTCGCGACAGGTGTCGCGGGCGTATTCGAAATATAGTTGACCAGAAACCATATGCCGCCTGTCATCAGCGCCAAAATTATGCCGGCGAAAATGATCGTTGAGATCGTTGATTGGCTTGTTCGATCATCCGTCAAAACCTCTGGCCGGTATGGTTTGAGGTGATCTTCTTCCGTGCCTTCATTCAGCGTCGCAATGAGGGCATAATCCTGAAGAGCTTCCTGCTCGTCAAAACCGACATAGCGGGCATAGGATTTTACGAATCCCTTATTAAAAATACCGCCGGGCAGCGGTTTGTAGTTGTCCTTCTCGATACATTCGATATACATCGGCGCGATGCGCGTCTGCTCCGCGACCTCGCTGAGGGATATACCTCGCTCTTCACGAGCGGCTCGCAATTTTTCACCTAAAGTTTCTGCCATGTTCGAGAAATGCCAAGGGGCTAATAGTAAAGACCTTAATCGTACAATATAGCCCTGTAAAACAAGCATTGTCAATTGATTGCATTTGCGACGCTTATACGGCAATCGCTTGATATTGGTTCGCGCCCGTGATACGTTCTAGCATACAAACTGATCACAGTGTTGATCTCGCAAAAGTCACTAAAAGAGAGGAAAAATAATGAGTTTAGAGGCGCTCGGGATGATCGAGACCAAGGGCTTCATCGGTAGTGTCGAAGCTGCTGATGCCATGGTAAAAGCTGCCAATGTTCAGCTTGTAGGAAAGGAATATATTGGTGCGGGCTACGTGACGATCTTCGTTCGCGGAGATGTCGGCGCTGTGAAAGCTGCTACCGATGCTGGTGCTGCGGCCGCGCGTCGCGTTGGCGAATTGATAAGCGTTCACGTTATTCCGCGTCCGCACAATGAGGTCGAACGTGTGCTTCCCAAGGGCGGCAAGGTCGGCCTTAGCCCTGACGAAAAAGCGCTGCAGGGCGGCGGCGGAAAACAGCTTAGCTCGGGCGATGCGACCGGAACGACCGGCGACCTTCAGGGAAACAAGACCAAAACTCGATAGATCTATTTTGAGATGACGCGGATAGTTTTAATGCCGTCGCTACGACGGGTTGCGTCATCATATTAGAGGAATGGGCGATACAGATCTGGTAGCTCAGCAAGAAGCCCGAGACGCCGTTCAAGCGGCACATCGGGCTTTTCTGACTATTGCACAATTCGATCAGGCCAAAATAGACCGCATTTGTGAGGCGATGGCTTCGGCGGCCCTGGCTGAATCCGCGCGTCTTGGCCAACTTGCGTACGACGAAACGGGATTTGGGAAAGCCGAAGACAAGCGTGAAAAGAACAGGTTTGCGTCTGAAGACATTTGGAATCACTTTCGTTCGATGAAAACCGTCGGTGTCGTTAAGGAAACCGACAGCATTGTCGAGATCGCATCTCCGCGTGGAGTTGTCGCCGCTATCATTCCTTCGACGAACCCAACATCGACTGCGATCTTCAAGATCATTATCTCCGTTAAATCACGGAATTCTATTGTACTTTCTCCGCACCCGTCGGCCGCGAAATGTATTGCGGAAACGGCACGGATAATGCGTGAGGCCGGCGTTGCCCAAGGGCTTCCGCCCGAGGCGATCTATTGCATACAGCATTCATCTATCGAGGGCACCGAGGCCCTGATGAAACACAAGGAAACGGCGGTAATACTTGCCACCGGCGGCATCGGGCTAGTACGGGCGGCGTATTCATCAGGCAAGCCGGCATTCGGCGTCGGTCCGGGAAATGTACCTTCGTATATCGAAAAAACCGCTAATGTCGAAAAAGCCGTGGCCGACATTCTTACGGGAACTTGCTTCGATAATGGAACGATATGTGCCTCTGAGCAGGCTGTGGTGGTCGATTCTGTTATTGCTCCACAGGTCCGCGAACAATTTAAAGCTCAAGGCGGACATTTTTTGAATGCGAATGAGGCGGATGCCGTCGCAAAGATTTTGCTCACGCCGCAGCGAACATTAAATGCAGGTATTGTCGGCAAATCGGCAAAATACATTGCTGAACTGGCTGGAATTACAGTGCCTGAAACGACACGATGTTTACTGGCAGATTGCGGCGGAGTCGGGCGCGATTATCCGTGGTCGATAGAGAAGCTTTCGCCCACACTGGCTTTCTTTGTTGTCGATGGCGTTGAGCAGGCAGCGGCCCGTTGTGACGAGATACTTCATTTCGGCGGAATGGGCCACACGGCGGGAATGCACACACAGGACCGTGCGGCGGCGATCGAATACGGAAAGAAAATGCCGGCTTCGCGGGTCATTATAAATTCTCCGACAACACATGGTGCGATCGGGTTTTCGACCGATCTTTCTCCGTCGATGACGCTTGGGTGCGGTTCCTGGGGCGGCAACGTCACTTCGGACAATGTTTCGCCTATTCATTTGATGGATATAAAGCGGGTGGCTTTTGAAACAAAGCCTATCAATAAGCAGTCAGCAGTCAGCAGTCAGCAGTCGGCAGTCAGAGTGCAAAGACCCGTAGCCCATACGGCACAATTGGCTAAACGAGAGCAGATCGCCGCTCTTGTTGATAATTTTTTGAGTCAAAGACTTGCTGAGGCTCCACCAACTCCGGTTCCGGCTGAAATGTCGCCTGAACCGGTCGAGTCGCCGGTAAAGACGGTGATACATGAATTGCGTCCTCAATCGCTTACCGAGAATGGTTTCAGCAGCGAGCCTGTCGATTTCGTCAGTGAAAACGACGTTCGTACGGCGGTCGATAAAGGGCAGAAGATCTATATTACGGCGAAAACGATCCTCACACCGTCTGCTCGTGACCTAGGCGAGGAGAAAGACATCTTTGCAAGGGTTTAGCTATTTGAGAAATTTGCTGCCGGGCTTGCTCATCTTGCTCAGCATACCTGCGTTCGTACATTCGCAGGATAAACCGCCTGAGACGCCGCCTGTAGTCGCGTCCGCTCCGGTCAGTTACGGGTTTGTCGTTGATAATTCCGGTTCGTTCCGGCTGCTCCTTGAAAGCGTGATCGCTTTTGTAAAGAATGTTTCGGCCGAAAACGCCCCCGATGACGAAGCTTTTTTGGTGAGATTTTCCAGTTCCGAAAAGATCACAATGGAACAGGACCTGACCGCTTCAAAAGCCGAGATCACAGACGGGGCCGAGTCGATGTATGTCGAAGGCGGACAGAAGGCGATCATTGACGCGGTCAATTTTTCTGGTAAACATTTGATTGAAAATGGACGAAAAGAGGAAGGCCGGTCGAAGATCCTAATTTTGATAACGGATGGAGATGAGCGTTTAAGCGTTTCCAAACTGGATGACACCATTCAGCTTTTAAAAGAAGGGAAGATCCGGGTATTTGCCGTCGCTGTTGCTGAATTGAAGCCGCAGACCAAGATACTCGAACGGCTTTCGCGTGAAACTGGCGGCCGGTTATTTATAATGAAAAGCCAATCCGAACTGCGAACTGTAGCCAAGGAGGTTGCGGTCGCGATGCGGAAGCCGTAAATTAGAATCGATGTCAGAGATAGCGGTAGAAACTCTAATTTGCGATATTTGCGGAGTCGGCGTTCGTCCCGGATCTGAGTTTTGCTACAATTGCGGCGGTTCGGTAGCGGAAAAGCCCGAAGAGATACATGTAAGCGAACCTTTGATCGAAGAACCCGATTCTAATGATAGTTCGCAGATCGTCGAAGGGCCGGGTAAAACCAAACCTGCAAGAGGAGCGAAAAGGCGAGCCGTTCGGGCTTCGAACCGCCAGCCGGTTGAGATAGTCTGGGAACCGCGAACCGGATTTTCGTGGCCGTTCATAGTTGGCTCACTGTTTTTTGTTCTGATCTCGCTGGCGCTTTTCATTGCCGCCAACTATCTTCGATAAAGGCCTGATCGAATGGAAATAGCAATTGTTGTATTCTTTTTGGCGATCTTGAGCGGCGTGGTCATTCTAGGCGGTGCGATCCTGCTGTTCTGGCTGGTAAAGAAACGAAAACGTCGCTAACGGTAAATATTATATGGAAGCACTTGGAATGGTCGAATGTATGGGTCTGGTCGCAATGATCGAGGCCTCGGATACAATGGTCAAGGCCGCAAATGTCCGCCTTGTCGGCTATGAAAAGGTTGACGCTGGCCTCGTGACAGCGATAGTTCGCGGCGAGGTCGGGGCCGTCAAAGCGGCTGTCGATGCCGGTGCTGCTGCTGCTCGCCGAATAGGAACGGTCACTGCTGTCCACGTAATTCCCAGCCCCCACGAAGAGGTTGATACCGGCATACCTGTGCTCCAAACCGGAGTCACCACGCGAAAAAAGATCTCAGGCTCGGTACCGGAAAATTAAACAAAGTAAAAAGTTAAAAGTAAAAGGCAAACTAGTCGAGATGATTAGTTTGCCTTTTACCTTTTTACTTTTTACTTAAATCTATGGGTTCTTATTTGCCTGCGGCGGAGTTTGCATCGTGGGCGGCTGTCCATCCTTGTCGGCGGTGCGGCCTGATCGCGTTATTGCGATCCGCTTTTGGTTGTTGGGGCCGTCAGCCAATGCAACTTTAATATTTCGGAATGTTCCATCGTTGCGGTCATTCGATGGAATATAGCCGATCGAGTATTGGGTGCGAAGCTCGCTGGCAATGTCCTTGGCGATCGTGTTCAATTCGCCTGCCGAAGCAGGGAAGTATGATTTTCCACCGGTTGCTGTCGATAGTCTCTCAAGAAAAGACTTCGCCTTACCTTGCGGGCTTTTGCTGATAAAGCCTTTTTCGGCACTCAATTCTTTTACAAACCCGACGACAAATATCTGGACATCCGATTCCTTTAACAATTCAATGAGTTGTGCCTCGCTGTAAAAACTGGAGCGATCTTCGCCATCCGTGACCAAAACGATCGCCCGGCGTGTGCGGTCCAGATCTTTTCGCGGTGTTTCCTGCTTGTTAAGGCGTTCTACGGAAAGAAAAAGAGCGTCTATTATCGCCGTTTGACCGCCTTCGATAAACATATTATCGAGGGCGTCATTCAGATCGGTCTTGTTCTTTGAAAAATCCTGTAGTATCTCGATCTTATCCGAGCTTACAAAGCGAATGATCGCGGTCTCGTCGTCCTGCTTATTGGATGAAACCAGGATCTTTCCCGCTTCGATCACCTGATCTATCAAAGAGCGAAGGGAACCGGAATTATCAATAACAAGCGAATAGTTGGTCGGAACTTCAGATTTAGAGAAGAAATCGATCTTCTGTAAGATGCCGTCTTCGTATATCTTAAATTCGTTCTGAGGAATGTTGTTTATCGGACGATTATTTCGGTCAATGACGCGGACACTGATGTTTACCAGTTCGGTGTCGATCTTGATCTCTTCGTCTTCCGGCTTTACCGTCGGAGCCGGAGTCGGCGTCGGGAGAGGTAACGATTTGACGGTCGTTGACGTTTGGGCGTTCACGGCTGACAGAAACTGAAAGCCAATCGTAAAAACCGCGATCGAAAGTATTCCTAAAACCTTTTTTTCCATCAATTAGATCCAGTTATTTAATATCCGAAAATGCCGTCGCGTAGTATCCTTCGCGGCTTCGGACAGTTAGACGCGGTAAACCTCTGGGAGGTTTGACCTTAACTTTCACTTTATGCCATTTTCCATTGGGTTGGAAGTTCGGCGGCGTATAACCTACTGAATACTGATGCCGGAGTTCGAGGGCAATGCGCTCGAATATTTCATCCATTTCCGGATCACTTGCGGGATAGAAAGAGCGACCGCCAGTCACCGAAGTAAGCTCATCAAGAAACGACTGGCCCATCATTCCGAGTTGACTCGATGAGTCGTTGCCGCCCAAAATTCCCACCGCATACGTTACAATGTCCGACTCCTTCATCAACCTTTTTACTTCGCCAAAGTTGTAGCGTGAGGCATTGTCCTGTCCGTCGCTGATGATCAATAAGGCTTTCTTTTGGTGCGTTCCGCGAGAAACACGTTCCAGGCCAAGGTAAACAGCATCGTAAAGCGCTGTGTTGTCCTTTGGTTTCACGAGCGTGAGTTTCTGTAGGACCGATTCACCGTCGCGGGTTCGATCCAATAAAAGCTGGGCACGTTTATTAAAGGCTATAAGGAAATATTCGTCGGACGGATGGCTGGTGCCTATAAATTTCGACAAAGCGTTTCTGGCCTTGGCGATCTTTTCAGTACTCATCGAGCCGGACACGTCAAAAAGTATGCCAACCGAAGCAGGAGCATCGCTGTCGCTAAAATACGTTATCTCCTGCTCCTGACCATCGTCGATAACCGTAAATGCGTTTTTTGTCAGGCCGGAAACGTATCTGCCGTAAAGATCGGTCACAGTTAATGTAAGTGTGACGAGATCTGTTTTGATCGATATCTTTTCAGGATTTACCTCAGGAGTCGGCGTTGGCTCGGGCGTTTGAGCCGCAAAACTGGCCGAAAACATCAGACAGAGCAAACAAGCGGAAAAAAGCCTCATGGCGATTTTGCCGGGGCGAGTTTGCTCAAATACCGCAACAACCATATTTGACTCCGTAACGGATAAGTAATTCTAAGGAACAGACGGAACATCCGCAAGATAATTGTGATGATTAACAAAAAGAATAAGTTGTTTCGGTACAAAAAATTTCCGCTGAAAGCCTTAAGGTGCAACATTTTGTCAGTGCGTGCGTGATATAATTCGTACCAGTCGGGGTTTAAGATTCGTAACCTCCAGTCTGCTCTAGAATTAAAATAACTGCGAAATGGCTGAATTCATCTGTCGACTTGGAACTCCGTCAGGAGAGATAGTAACGCGAATGGTCGAAGCGACCGCCGCGGCGGATGCCCGTTTTCAACTGGAACGCGACGGTTATCGTGTTTTCGAGGTCTCAAATGCGGGCGGCGGCATCCTTTCGGGCATGCCGTTCGGCTCGGGATCAAAAGCGCGGGTCAAACAGGCTGATTTTCTTTTATTCAACCAACAGTTATCGGCATTGCTCCGCGCGGGCATTCCGGTTCTTCAGGCTATTTCACTATTAAAAAACAGATCGGCCTCACAGAGCTTAAGAACAGTGCTTGTGGATGTCGAGGAAAAGATCAGGAACGGATATCCATTGTCCGAGGCGTTTGAGGCACAGGGGATTTTCCCAAAGATCTATACAGCCTCCATTCTTTCCGGTGAAAAAAGCGGCGCTTTGGACGCCGTTCTTATCCGTTATGTCGAATATCTGAAACGCAGCGTTGGTGTGGCACGAAAGCTTCGCGGAGCCTTGGCCTATCCGGCTTTCCTGCTCACGGCAGCGACATTCATGGTCGCGTTTCTTACATTATATATAGTTCCGCGAATGTCGGATCTTTTTAAGAGCCTGAGCGCAAATCGAGGCTTGCCGACCGTTACGCTCGCCGTTCTTTGGTTGTCGAACACTATTTCGGGAAATATCTGGTGGTTGCTGCCGCTGATCTTGATCGTCGGCCTCGGGTTGTTTATCTGGGTCCGCACGGATCGCGGCCGGTTGATGCTTCATCGGCTGATGTTGCGAATACCTGTCGGCGGCACATTGATAAAACAAATGGCGACGGCCCAACTTGCCCGCTCGCTTTCCACATTGTTGTCCGGCGGTATAACTGTGCCGGATTCGTGGGAGATCGCCTCGCAAGCGTTGAATAATCTCGAACTGCGAAGCCGCAGCCAAGCCGTTTTGCCTATGATCCGCGAGGGGCGGGGATTTACCGATTCGATCAAACAAGCCGAATGGATACCAGAACTTGGATTGGATATGATCGGGATCGGTGAAGGTTCGGGTAGCTTGCGGGAAATGCTCGATGAGGTCGCGGCGTTTTATGATGCCGAGGCCGAGGTCAAACTTGAACAGCTCACGACTCTGTTAGAGCCTTTGATCCTTGTAGTTATGGCTGGCATCGTCCTCGCGATCCTTCTCGCGATATATCTGCCGATCATTCAAACGATCTCATCCGGGCCATCGGGAGGGAGAAGATAATATGCTGACTATTGAAGGGACATATAAAGACGGCAAGGTACTGTTGAGCGAATTTCCGATCGAATTGCACGAATCGAGAGTTCTTGTTACTTTTTTGCAATCGGTCAACATCGACCTTTCGGCAAGAGGAATCGATAGAGAACAGGCTGCGGAATTGCGTGGCAAGTTCAACACGATCGCCGAAGACTGGGAAGCACCGGAAATGGACGTCTACGATGTTGATTAAAAGAGGCGATGTTGTTCGCGTGCTGTTCCCCAATTCGGATCTGTTTACTTCAAAACGGAGACCCGCGATCGTCGTTCAAAGAGACGAACTTAATACTGGCCTTTCGCAGATCCTCTTGGCTATGATAACGAGCAATATGACTCGGCGAAATCATCCGGCACGGGTAGAAGTTCTTCTAGAATCGGAATTTGGTTTAACATCCGGTCTGAGACTGGATTCCATTATCATGACGGACAACATTGTTACCGTACGAGAAAGTGAAAATTGATTCTGTGCTTGGCCATTTGCCTGACATGAATTCGGTAGATATTGCGATTCTATACAGCTTTGGACTTGATGAAAGCAAAAATTAGAATATGAACACGACCACGAACGGAAAGACCACTAACACTTCCTCGCCAAAGATCGAGCTGTCGGACTTTCTCGAAAACGAGCCGCCTGAGGTGACCGAGGCAAAGCAGTTGGCAAAGCGATACCGTCTTCCTTATATAGATCTGCTGCCGCCCGATCAGGAAACCCCGATCGATTACGAAGCCTTGGCGCTGATACCGGTCGAGATGATGCTGCGCAATCATTTTGTTCCACTTAAGCGTGAGGGAAGAAATCTGCACACGGCGATGGCCGATCCGACTAACCTTGAGGTCTTGGACGAACTCGAAAACGCGCTTGATGTTCGCATTGTTCCTTATGTCGCGACACAAGGAGCGATCGACGTCATTCTAAAACGCGGCGACGCGACCCAGCGTGTCCTACAGGAAGCTGCATCGGGATTTAAGATCTCGCTCGTAAAGGAAACGGATCAGGGTGAGGAAGTTCTCGATCTGGATCGTCTTGCCAGCGATTCCGATATGTCGCCGATCATCAAATTGGTCGATACTATCGTCTATAACGCAATGGAATCGCGTGCGTCAGATATTCACATCGAAGCAGGCGATCGTGATGTCCGCGTAAAGTTTCGCATTGACGGCGCTTTGTATGGCAAGGTCGATCCGATCGATATGGCGTACCACCAAACCCTTATTTCGCGTATCAAGGTAATGTCGGAACTCGACATAGCCGAGCGGCGAATTCCGCAGGATGGCCGCTTTCGTGTTCGTTATAAAGGGCGAACGGTAGATTTTCGTGTGTCGATACTGCCGTCTGCCTATGGTGAAAATTGCGTTATTCGTATTCTGGATAAGGAGCAAATATCCGAAGAATTTAAGAACTTGAGTCTCGATGTTGTCGGGTTCGATCCGGAAGATATTCAGCGTTTTCGTATTTATATTAAAGAGCCTTACGGAATGGTCTTGGTCACAGGGCCGACCGGTTCGGGTAAAACGACGACTCTTTACGGTGCGCTGAACGAAATTCGCAACGACGAAGACAAGATCATAACCATCGAAGATCCGGTCGAGTATCAACTGCAGGGAATAATGCAGATCCCTGTAAATGAGAAGAAAGGATTAACATTTGCGCGAGGCTTGCGTTCTATCCTGCGTCACGACCCTGACAAAATAATGGTCGGAGAGATCCGTGACGAAGAGACGGCGCAGATCGCGATCCAGTCCGCTCTTACAGGCCACCTCGTTTTTACCACGGTCCACGCAAACAATGTTATCGACGTTATCGGCCGCTTCCTGAACATGGGCGTCGAACCTTATAACTTCGTTTCTTCGCTGAACTGCGTGCTGGCCCAGCGGCTCGTCCGTCTTCTTTGCCCGACGTGTAAGCGGCAATATAAGCCTTCAGCGGAAGACCTGCGCGAATCAGGAATGCGCCCGGAAGATGTGGGCGACAGAAATTTTCATATGAACGTCGGATGCGACGCCTGCAACCATACCGGCTATCGCGGGCGAACTGCTATTCACGAACTGCTTGATATGTCGGACGCCATTCGTGAAATGATAATCGAGCGGCGTCCCGGATCAGAGATCAGGCGCCAAGCCGAAAAAGAAGGCCTTTCATCCTTGCGCGAATCAGCCGTCAAAAAAGTTTATGCCGGACAGACAACCCTCCACGAGATCAATCGCGTGACTTTTGTCGAGGAAATTCGATAAATCGAAAAAAGTTCTGTTAATAGCAAATGAAGATGTCCTGTTTTGCTAGCACGTTATATGTCCTGTTTGAAGTATCGAAGAGAAAGGCGGCGCCTTTCTCTTCGACACTTCAAGAATTTTTGATTTTGGTTTGATCG
>Ga0193752_1000750_pt1 | contig 29586 bp, 27 predicted proteins | sample H1c1metaG_FD_144924 | JGI IMG/M metagenome (GOLD analysis project Ga0193752, IMG submission 144924) | Soil microbial communities from a riparian zone of the East river system, Colorado, United States - H1c1 | ecosystem: Environmental > Terrestrial > Soil > Riparian zone | place: USA: East River...
ATAATGAACTGCCTTACTTCATTAAAAAAATAAAGATTATAAGCGGGAAGATGTTTCGTCCCTGAAAGCGTAATAAATATTTGTAAAAGCATTGCTGTTAGCAGCTTGCAATTTAAAGTCGTATTCCCTGATTTTTTCTTCAACACTTTTCAGATAGACAGCAGAATGAATTTCAATAATAAGATGGTTAACTATTTTTAGCCAGGATGTATCTGATGAGAAAACCAACGATTCTGCACCTTCAATATCAATCTTTAAAAGGTCTATTTTCTCAATTTCGTATTTCTCAATCGCATCTTTCATCGTGAACGTCTGTACTGCTACCTTGCCAGGCGACAGGCCGAATTTGCTGTTATATGCCCATTTGTCTGACCTCCATGGTGAGATACCTGATTTTTCGGCTAAGGCCGCTTCAACAATAATTACTCTTTCATTAGTAATTTCATCTGAAATATTTTGTTTGAGAATTGTGAGATTTTCGGGATCGGGTTCAATACAAAATATTTTTTTTACATCGTATTGGTTTAGAAAGTATAAAGCAGACATGCCAATGTTTGCACCGGCATCAATAATAGTCAGGCCGCGTTTTGCGTCAAGCGCAGGTATCTTATAAGATCTTTCCCATATCACTTCATAAAACATCTGCAGGTCGCCGGCATAAGTCCGAAGAAAGATTGTTCTGTCGTGGTTTTGGCTATGTTCATCAGATTTGAATCTTAATCTTATTTGATAAGCTACCGGCGGTTCCGATGGGTGGGAAACTGCTTCCAGACCCAGATTGGTCGTATCACCGCTGCCTGTATTGTAATCATGACTTTTAGAAGTGTAATAATGATTGAATCGCTTGGTATTGACCATTAACTTTAGCGACGATCGGAAGTTTGCACAGATGCGGATACAAAACAAAAATTTGCTGAGCGCCTGTTTAAGCCTGTTGGTATATATGCTTTTGTTCAATTACCGGGAATTTAAAGCCTGGTTCTCCAGGATTTTTAGGGCAAACTGAAGGTCGACCGGTAAAGTGATCTTGAGATTGGTTACTTCGCCGGGGATCAGATTGACCGAATGTCCTTTGCTTTCAAAAACCGTTGCATCATCGGAAAACCTGGTATCATATTCCTGTTCATAGGCCTCCTTGATAAGTATACTTCTGAAAGTCTGGGGTGTCTGTATAAGCCGGATGTCATTCCGGTCAATTACCCGGCTCGCTCCCTCCTGCGTTAACTGGCGCACACTATCAGGCGGAGCAATCGCAGGAATTGCACTACCGGTTAAAAGTGTTTGTTCATAACATTCCCGGATCAGTTGTACCGTGACCAGGCAGCGCACCCCATCGTGAATGAATACTATGGCATCGCCCGGTACGTGCTTTAAGCCGGTTTTAACAGAATGAAAACGGTTTTCACCTCCCGGAAGAATCAGGATTCTCTCTTTTCCCATGTGGGAATCAACAAGTTCATGACCGGTTGACAGGTGACTTTCGGGTAATACCAGTATGATTCTGAGGTCCGGATAGGCCTGTAGAAAGGTCGAGATAGTGTACCATAAAACCGGTTGTCCGTTTAAAACCAGGAACTGTTTGGGTATGGAACTGCCCATCCTCTGACCTGAACCACCGGCAACGATTATTGCATATTTTTTCAAAGTAAGATAAAGATTTAAGTTCCTGCGCAGGTACTGTTTTCAATCTCCACCCAGCAGTTCCCGTTCAATTTCTTCCATCTGAACAATGTCCCAGGCTTCACTTTCAGTAGGTACAACGTTCAGGTGATCGAGTAATTCATCATTCCCGAACATTTCTTTCACTTCGGGCTGAAGTCTGCATATTACGAACGAACTTTGCTGGTCGTTGAAATGCGACTGGATCTTTAATAAATGTTCTGCTGCAGCAGTATCCATTTCCCGGATGTCTTCCAGATTAAGCACAACATTTTTAGTTTCCTTTTCAACAAATGGAAGCAGGCATTCATCAAGTTCCGCTGTCATATTAGCAGCAAGTTTCGTTTCCCTGATCGTAATGACATGGAATTTCTCTCTGGTATCAATTTTGACCTGCATACACTTAATTATGTTAACCGTCGTTAATATTTTGACGGTGACAACTTTAGTCAAAAATATTTGTTATTATTGTATCATTCACAACAAATTACGAAAATGGACAACAATTTTTCAGCCCAGGTCAAGGAGATCATTTCTTTTAGCAGGGAGGAGGCATTACGGCTGGGGAACGATTTTATCGGTACGGAACATTTGTTGCTGGGACTTATCCGTGAAGGTGATAATACCGCCGTCCGGATTTTAAAAAGCTTTAATGTCGATTTGTATGAATTACGAAAAGAGGTTGAGCTTGCAGTAAAGGATAAAACCGGTAAGAATATCGCCAACATTAATAGTCTGCCATTAACCAAACAAGCAGAAAAAGTTATCAGGGTAACTGTGCTTGAAGCCAAGGCACTTAAAAGCCCAACGGTAGAAACAGAACACCTGATGCTTTCTATTCTAAAGAACAAAGAAAACATTGCTACTCAAATTTTAAATCAATTCGATGTGGATTACGATTTATTCAGAAACGAATTAGGCGTGGTCAAAAGCAACGACGTACGAAGCGAATACGCTGACGAGAACGAAGACGATTTTGATGAAGAAAAAAAGTATTCCCAACAAAAGTCACGTGCTGCAGGCAACGCAAAAAGCAAAACACCCGTGCTCGATAATTTCGGACGCGATATTACACGTCTTGCTGAAAACGGATCTCTTGATCCGATAGTAGGTCGTGAATTGGAAATTGAAAGGGTTTCGCAGATTTTGTCACGTAGAAAAAAGAACAATCCGATTCTTATCGGTGAACCTGGTGTTGGTAAAACTGCAATCGTTGAAGGACTTGCACTTCGAATAGTGCAACGTAAGGTATCGCGTGTTCTTTTTGATAAGCGCGTTATCTCACTTGATCTCGCAGCATTGGTTGCCGGTACAAAATATCGCGGCCAGTTTGAGGAAAGAATGAAAGCGATCATGAATGAACTGGAGAAGAACAGGGATGTGATTCTCTTTATTGATGAAATTCATACGATCGTAGGTGCAGGTGGTGCGAGTGGTTCACTCGATGCTTCGAACATCTTTAAACCAGCGCTTGCACGTGGCGAACTCCAGTGCATAGGCGCATCAACCCTGGATGAATATCGTATGTACATTGAAAAGGATGGTGCTCTTGACCGTCGTTTTCAGAAAGTGATCATCGAGCCACCAAGTGTTGACGAAACTATTCAGATACTTAACAACATCAAATCCAAATACGAAGATTACCACAATGTAACTTACAGCGATGATGCTATTGAAGCCTGTGTTAAACTGAGCGACCGTTACATCACCGACAGGTTGTTACCTGATAAGGCAATTGACGTAATGGATGAAGTAGGTGCACGCATTCACTTAAAAAACATCAACGTTCCAAAAGAGATCCTCGAGCTCGAAAAGAAGATCGAAGATGTGAAAGTTGAGAAAAATAAGGTGGTAAAGAGCCAGAAGTTCGAAGAAGCAGCTTCGCTTCGTGACACTGAAAAACGTTTACAGGAAGATCTTGAAAAAGCAAAAGGTCACTGGGAAGAAGAAAGCAAACACAAGCGTTATCCTATCGATGAAGAGGCTATTGCTGAGGTGGTGAGTATGATGACCGGTATCCCCGTAAAACGGATGGTTCAGGCTGAGAGCGATAAGCTACGCAACATGGCCGTTGATATGGCAAACATGGTTGTTGGCCAGGAGGATGCGATCAGCAAAGTTGTAAAAGCTATTCAACGTAACCGTGTGGGTCTGAAAGATCCGAGGAAACCAATTGGTACATTTATATTCCTGGGCCCGACAGGTGTTGGTAAAACAGAGCTGGCCCGTTCACTTGCACGGTACATGTTTGATTCTGAAGATGCCCTTGTGCGTATCGACATGAGTGAATACATGGAGAAATTTACAGTGAGTCGTCTGATTGGCGCTCCTCCGGGATATGTGGGTTATGAAGAAGGTGGACAGCTTACTGAGAAAGTTCGCCGGAAACCATATTCAGTGATTTTGCTGGACGAAATTGAAAAAGCACACCCCGACATCTACAACATTCTGTTGCAGGTACTGGATGACGGTCAGCTCACTGATGGTCTTGGAAGAAAGATCGATTTCAAGAATACAACGATCATCATGACTTCAAATATTGGTGTTCGCCAGTTGAAAGATTTCGGTGATGGTGTTGGATTCACCACTGCTTCCCGTACACAGAATGCAGATGAGAATAATAAAGCAGTAATTGAAAAAGCACTGAAGAAAACATTCTCGCCTGAGTTCCTGAACCGGATTGATGACGTGATCATCTTTAATGCGCTTACAAAAGATAATATATTCAAGATCATTGATATCCTGATGAAGGGTGTTACAAAACGGTTGGTTAATCTTGGATTTACACTTGAGTTGGCTGAAGATGCAAAAAATTTCATCGCCGAAAAAGGATATGACCAACAGTTTGGAGCAAGACCTTTACACAGGGCAATTCAAAAATACCTTGAAGATCCTCTGGCAGAAGAAATCCTTAAAATGGAAATCAAACCAGGTGATATAATGGTAGCAGAATTGGATAAAGAAAATTCTAAACTAAGTTTCACATTAAAGTCTCCGACAAAAGAAAAGTCAGAAGCTTAATAAACATATTCTAAACAACAGGGCTGTCAGAAATGACAGCCTTTTTTTGTGCCTTTTTTTTCGCACTTTTGCAGCATAACCATGGCAAAGATTATTATTACAATAGACGGTTGGTCCTCCTGCGGAAAGAGCACGCTCGCGAAACAATTGGCAACGGAGCTGGGATATGTATATATCGACAGCGGCGCGATGTACCGGGCCATCACCTTATTTTTTCTTCGTAATCATATTGACTGGACCAAACACAGGATCGTTCAACACGCTCTCGAAAATATCGCCCTTGAATTTGTTTACAACGAAAAAAGCCGCAACACAGAAATGCATTTGAATGGAGAAAATGTTGAGTATGTGATCCGGGATCTTGTAGTTGCCGAAAAAGTCAGCGACGTAGCGGCTGTAAAAGAAGTAAGGGAGTTTGCTGTGGCACAACAGCAGAAAATGGGGACAAAGAAAGGTATTGTAATGGACGGAAGGGATATCGGTACGGTAGTTTTTCCGGAAGCGGAACTCAAAATTTTTATGACGGCAGATAATGCAATCCGGGTTGAACGCAGATTTAAGGAGCTTTATGAAAAAAATCCGAATATCACAATAGAGGAGGTTAAGGCTAATCTGGAAATGAGAGATTATATTGACTCCCACAGAGAGATAAGTCCTCTTAAACAAGCCGTTGATGCCCTTGTGCTTGATAATTCAAAGATCACCATCAGGGAGCAGTTTGCAATTGCGCTCAAATGGGCGAGGGAAAGACTGAAAGCCTGAAAGATACCAGCTGAAAGATACCAGCTGAAAGATAGCAGCTGAACGATAGCAGCTGAAAGATAGCAGCTGAAAGATAGCAGTTTGAAAGATACCAGTTTGAACTCCGCGAATTTTTACAGAGAACTTTTTTACAAAGGACTAAAATTAAAAAGCCCCGGCTGTTGGCCGGGGGCTTTGAGTTTGTATTCTAAACTTCCTTTAATATCGATCTCTTAAAATTTCCTTAATTAAATTATCTCAGGAACAACATCTCTCTGTATTTTGGCAGCAACCAGAACTGGTCACCAACCAAAAGTTCAAGTTTGTCAACACTGTAACGAATTGGATCGAAGAAAGTGTCCTTGATCTGAGAGCAGTATGCAATGGCTTTGATGCGTGTGTCTGTCATCGCATTACAAATCTTGCGTTCCTGAATCATCTTTTCAACCAGGTCGCTCACCTTGGCAATATGCTCGGATATTTTAGTGAGGATCTGTTGCTGATTGGAATAAGATTCTTCGTTCAGCCCCAGATTTTTTAATCCCTGGATATTTGTAATCAACGTATTCTGGTAAGAGATAGCGGCAGGAAGAATGTGACTTGTAACAAGTTCTCCCATGATGCGGGCTTCGATCTGAACCTTCTTAAGATATTTTTCAAGTTCAATTTCATGACGTGCTTCCAGCTCCGCATGTGTATATACGTTATTATGTTCGAAAAGGCTTTTTGCTTTTTCGGTAACCATTGCATCGAGAGCAAGTGGAGTGGTGCGCACATTCGGCAATCCGCGTCTTTCTGCTTCATGATGCCACTCGTCACTGTAACCATCGCCTTCGAACAATACTTTCTCGCTTGCTACAACATACTCGCGGATCACATGCATGATCGCGATTTCTTTTTTATCCCCTTTTTCGATCAGGGTGTCGACATCTTTTTTGAATTTCTTCAACGTCTCAGCCATGATCGTGTTAAGTACGGTCATTGCATTTGCACAATTGGCCGTTGAACCAACAGCACGGAACTCAAACTTGTTACCGGTAAAGGCAAAAGGTGAAGTCCGGTTACGGTCTGTATTATCCAATAGCAATTCCGGTATGCTTCTGTGCAGGTCAAGTTTCAGAATAGCCTCATCCTGTTCGTCAAATTTACCACCAACCCTTTCTTTCACGTCTCCCAGCACTTTGGTAAGATATTGTCCGATGAAAACGGAAATAATAGCCGGAGGTGCTTCATTTGCTCCAAGACGGTGGTCATTACCTGCGGAAGCAATAGCTGCACGCAGCAGATCCGCGTAGTCATGAACTGCTTTAATTGTATTAACAAAGAAAGTCAGGAACATCAGGTTAGTCTTTGGCGTTTTTCCAGGTGCCAGCAGATTAACGCCGGTATCTGTTGCCATACTCCAGTTGTTGTGCTTTCCGCTGCCATTTATACCTGCAAATGGTTTTTCATGAAGTAATACACGCAGTTTATGACGACGTGCAACGCGATCCATAATATCCATCAGCAGCAGGTTATGGTCAACTGCCACACTAACTTCTTCAAATATAGGAGCACACTCAAACTGAGCAGGTGCTACTTCATTATGACGGGTTCTTAATGGTATGCCCAGTCTGTAAGATTCAGTTTCGAAATCACGCATGAACGCATAGATCCTTTCTGGTATAGATCCGAAGTAATGGTCTTCCAATTGCTGACCTTTTGCAGGCGCATGCCCAAACACAGTACGTCCGCTCATTACCAGGTCCGGGCGGGCATTGAACAGTGCTTCATCAATTACAAAATATTCCTGTTCCCAACCGAGCGTCGCAGTTACTTTATTGACGTTTTTATCAAAATAATGACAAACTTCAACAGCAGATTTATTCAGCGATTCCAATGCTTTAAGCAATGGTGCTTTGTAATCCAGTGATTCACCGGTATAGGAAACAAAAAGGGTAGGTATGCATAGTGTTTTTCCCTGACCGATTTCCATGATAAATGCCGGTGAGGATGGATCCCACGCAGTATAACCACGGGCCTCAAAAGTAGCTCTCAGGCCGCCGCTGGGAAATGAAGAAGCATCTGGTTCCTGCTGGATAAGTGCTGCACCGTCAAATTCCTCAAGTGCAGTACCATCACTTTTTATTGTGAAAAACGAATCATGCTTTTCAGCGGAAGAACCTGTCAATGGTTGAAACCAGTGTGTAAAATGACTTACACCCTTGCTCTCAGCCCACTGGCGTATTCCAGCAGAGATCTGGTTAGCCATCGCCCTGTCAATTTTTTTGCTGCCCTTTATTGACGAGTTAAGACTTTTGAACGCCTCATCACTTAAAAATTCACGGGCAACCTTCATCGTGAAAACATTCTCGCCAAAAATGGCGGTGATCTTCATAGAACCATCCACTTCCACTACAGAAGGTGAGGCACTGAGATCATTGATTGCTTTAAAACGTAATGATTCCATTGAGTGTTTTTAGTTTTGGCAAATAAACGATAAAACTGCTTTTTAAAAAAGTATTTGTAGCGAATCTGGATTTTTTGAAGAAATTGTGGATAAATGGCATGGAAATGCCTCAATTTTGATGAAAAATGCAAAATATTTTGGCAAAAATAAATATTAAATAATTTTCTATATTTTATTTTTATTTAATGTGACGGTCCTGCCTTTCTTCAAAAGGGCATTCCAGTCAATACAGACCACCAAACTTATCAGTAAAAATAATTCACCTGTTATTTTATACCGCACAATGGCACCGGGGAAAGGAACAGTATAGCCCGTCAGCATATAAAGACAAAAAGCAAAAGAAAGGAACAATAGTATTAAGGGGTCATTGAGGATTGATTTCCAACCAGGAATCTTTTTATGGACAAACATCAAAAGAAGAACTAAAAACAGCATTACTTCCAGTACCGCCCCATACTGTAAAGCGCCTTTTGCCTCCCAGGGATAGGGACGAAGAAAGACATTATTTAATGCCTGCGGAAAGACCTTTGCGAAACTCAGGCCATTTCCGGATAAGGTATCAAGGTGAAAACGCGTATTTCCTTCCAGCTCAAAAAACTCTTTTTGCCTGTTCACCACCAGTGATGTCAGACCTTTTTCAGGAAACAAAATACTGCTTCCAAAAAAAACTGTCCCACAAAACCCATACACCGCTGCAAATGCAAGCAATGGCCTCGTTTTTTTCCTGACTACCAGCAGCCAGCTTAAAAGTGCAGGAATCAGTATAAACAAAATAGAGCTTCTTAAAATGATGATACCCGCAAAAGAAATTAAGACCAGAAGCACACTTGAAAACCCAGGTTTTTTCAGAAGCCTTTCGTAATGATAAAGTAACAGTGAAATAAAAAAAAGTAACGGCCCTTCGGCTCTCAAACCGCTCAGCCAGAATATAACCGGCGGTATAAAAAATATAGAGACAAACAATGGCAGTGACGGTATTGAAAATCGTGATATCAGCAATTTATACAGCCAGTAATGTCCCCAGAATACAAAAGCATTAAAGAAAACAATATTGACATAATAATTACCTCCGCTCAGAAAGTTTATAAAAGCGAACGGCTTGCCAAAGAACCAGGCTTCCAGGTCGGAGAGATAATAATAAATATTGGTTTGTAAATCGTCGTATCTGTCAAAAGCAGCTACCGGATTCATTTCCGAAAAAAATTTCAATGGATCGGATCTCAGTAATTCATGTTGTTCCAGTGAAAACTGATGCAATAGCCAGGTATCATCTCCATCATACTTAATTAGAAAAATATAGCCGTATAAACAGCCAAGAGCAATCTTAAATCCCAGGGCCAATGCAATTTGGAGGGTACTCAGTGCGGTTGGATCATTCTTCGTTGCACGACGAATCCAGAAAACAGCGATTAAATAATAAAATAAAATTCCGGTTAATACCATCATTGTAATTAGCTGCAGCTAGTTGCACGCCCAAGTTAAGAATTGTCGTACCACATAAATGTATAAATTTGACCACAATTAAATTCTGAGTTTGAGCGCAACGAAAATTTGACCACAATTAACACCATAAATCGTGACAGCCGGGGGAAACTCATTGCTTTTGTTTCGAACAGCGCGTGGTCGGTATTTAATTTCAGGCTGGACGTAATACTTGCATTGATTCAGGCTGGTCATGAGGTTTTGGTTATAGCCCCGGATGATGAATATTCTTCAGATCTTACGAGGGCAGGGTGTCGTTTTATTTCGATTGATTTTAATAATAAAAAGGCAAACCCGCTGTACGATTATTTCTTCTACAGGCAGTTAAAAAAATTATACGCAGCAAATAAGCCCGATTTTATATTTCACTTTGTGGCCAAACCAAATATTTATGGCTCGTTTGCTGCTGCTGCAAACAATATCCCTTCCGTAGCAGTGATTACAGGACTGGGATATCCTTTTGCAAAAAGAAACTGGCTGTTTCAGGTGATGAAGATGCTTTATAGATTTTCACTCAGGAAAACAAGGGAAGTCTGGTTTCTCAACAATGAAGACGCAAAGATCTTTGTGACCGAAAAAATTGTTGGCATAGAAAAAATGAAAGTGATGCCGGGGGAAGGGATCAACACAAAACATTTTGCGCCACAGCCAGGGTCGCCTAAGAATCAGGTGTACACTTTTATTATGAGTACACGCTTACTTAAAAGCAAGGGGATCATGTTATATGCTGATGCAGCGAGGATCCTGAAGAAAAAAAACTACAATGTTAAGTTCGAGTTACTCGGTTTCTTCGAAGACCAGCATCCGGACTCTATAACCCGGTCTGATATTGACCGGTGGGAAAAAGAAGGACTGATACATTACCAGGGCTTTGCAAGGGATGTCAGAGCTTATCTTTCCCGATCGCACTGTTTGGTTTTCCCATCCTATTATAATGAAGGCATTCCCCGATGCCTGATGGAAGCTGCGGCCATGGAGCTTCCGGTTATTACTTCCTCCAGCCGTGGTTGCAGGGAAGTAGTGGTTAATAACCTTTCCGGATTTTTATGTAAGGTGAAGGATCCGTTTGATCTCGCAGACAAAATGGAACAAATGCTGAACCTGAGTGATGCAGAGCGTAATCAAATGGGAAAATATGGAAGGTCTTTGATGATTCAGAAATTCGATATGCAAAAAATAACAGAACAATATTTTGCAACACTTCATAACGATCTTACAGACTGATCTTGTTTTTTGTACTTTTGCAGCATCATGGAGATAACAGTTAAAACAGCAAAACAACTTCGGTTAACCGAAGAGGAATTCGAACTGATAAAAGAAAAACTTGGCCGCATCCCTAATTTTAATGAATTATGTTCCTTCAGCGCAATGTGGAGCGAACACTGCAGTTACAAAAATTCAATCAAATGGCTTAAGACATTACCCAGAGACGGAGCGAGAATGCTGGTGAAAGCCGGTGATGAAAATGCCGGGTTAATGGATATCGGTGATGGATATGGGGTTGTGTTTAAAATTGAATCTCATAACCACCCTTCAGCAATTGAGCCATTTCAGGGAGCCGCAACAGGTGTAGGTGGCATTCATCGCGACATCTTTACAATGGGTGCAAGGCCAATAGCCTCTCTGAACTCTCTGCGCTTTGGCAATCTTCCCGAAACAAAAACACAACATCTTTTGGCCGGTGTGGTAAAAGGCATTGGTCACTATGGCAATTGCTTTGGAGTGCCGACAGTTGGTGGTGAAATATATTTTGAGCAATGTTACCATACCAACCCGCTCGTGAACGCAATGAGTGTGGGAATTTTAAAGGCTGGTGAAACCATTTCGGCAACAGCAAAAGGAATTGGAAATCCGGTATTTTTTGTTGGAAGTGCAACAGGAAAAGATGGAATCGGCGGAGCATCATTTGCTTCCGCGGATATCACTGCTGAAAGTACCGGTGAATTACCCGCAGTGCAGGTCGGAGATCCGTTCCAGGAGAAAAAGTTGCTTGAAGCCTGCCTCGAGGTAATTCAGACAGGTGCCGTAGTCGGAATGCAGGATATGGGAGCTGCCGGGATCATCTGCTCCACTTCCGAAATGAGTGCAAAAGGCGAAGTAGGTATGCGTATCGACCTTGAAAAGGTCCCCACAAGACAACAAAATATGAAAGCCTGGGAACTCCTGTTAAGTGAGAGCCAGGAAAGAATGCTGATGGTTGTTGAAAAAGGTAAAGAAGAAGCCGTGCTTGCTGTCTTCGATAAATGGGATCTTCCCTGTTCTGAAATAGGCGAAGTAACCGGTGACGGCATGTTACGCTTTTATATGCATGGTAACCTGGAAGCGGAGTTACCGGCGTACGACCTTGTTCTGGGTGGTGGTGCTCCGCAATACACCCGTGACTATAAGGAACCATCGTACTTCAATAAAATTCAACAATTCACTGCTGCGTCAGTACATATACCGGAAGACCTGAAAGCAGTTGCAGAACAGCTTATCACAATCCCGAATATAGCCTCAAAGCGCTGGGTATATGTTCAGTATGACAGCATGGTAGGCACGGGCAATGCCTCGACAAATGCACCAAGCGATGCTGCAATCGTGATTGCCAAGCCAACCAATAAAGGGCTTGCACTCACAACAGATTGTAACAGCCGTTATGTTTTTGCTGATCCTTACAAAGGTGGAATGATAGCGGTTGCCGAAGCCGCGCGTAATATTGTTTGCAGTGGAGGTCAGCCGCTCGGTATCACCAATTGTCTCAATTTTGGGAACCCGTATGATCCGGAAGTTTATTACCAGTTCGTTCATGCCATAAAAGGAATGGGTGAGGCTTGTATAAAATTCGAAACCCCGGTTACAGGTGGTAATGTGAGCTTTTACAACCAAAATCCTGATGGTCCGGTTTACCCGACGCCAACAATCGGAATGGTAGGCTTGCTTGACAATGTGGAGAATAAAATGACAATGGATTTTAAAAAAGCAGGTGATGTCATATTCCTGATAGGAAAAAGCAATAATGATATTGCATCATCTGAGTATCTTCATAAAGTGCAGGGTGTTGAATTCAGCCCGGCTCCATATTTCAACCTGGAAGAAGAATTTATACTTCAGCAAACCGTTAGTAAACTGATCACTCTGAAACTCATTCAGTCGGCCCACGATGTAAGTGAAGGTGGCCTGGCTGTTACACTGCTCGAATCCTGTTTCAACAGAAACCTGGGAGTAAATGTCGTTGCTGCCGATGACGAATTACGTAAAGATGGCTACTGGTTTGGAGAAGCGCAAAGTCGGGTGGTGGTAAGCGTTAGTTCTGATGATCTGCGGGCGTTCAAAACAGCTATGGGAACCCATCCGTTCGAACAGCTTGGTATTGTAACAGCCGGTGATATTGAAGTTGATGGAGTAAATTGGGGACAAATAGAAGACTGGAAAAATAAATACGATACAGCCATAGAAAATATTATTGCAGGTCTGCCTGCGTCACCTGAACTTCAAAAGAATTAATTTCAGGGCGATGTATCCGGTCCGGAAATTTTTTGAAGAATCGTAGAAAATTTTCCATTAGCAGTATGCAGAAATCCAATCAAATTGTTGTTACCGGTGCTGCGGGGTTTATAGGCAGTTGTCTTGTGGGTTATCTTAACGAAAAGGGTTTTTACAATCTCATTCTTGTTGATGAATTCAGCAGGTTCGACAAAGTGCCAAATCTTTCAGGAAAAAAATTCAAAGAAAAAATTGAGAGGGAAGAATTTTTCGGGTGGTTACAAAAGCCGCATGAGGAAATAAAATTTGTTTTTCATATCGGCGCTAAAACCGACACCACTGAATTTGATTACAGCGTTCATGAACACCTGAACCTTGATTACTCAAAAAAAGTGTGGGAGTATTGCAGTGAAAACTCAGTACCTGTGGTCTATGCGTCTTCTGCTGCTACTTATGGTTCGGGTGCAGAAGGATATAAAGATGATCATAAAACGTTGGATGATCTGAGGCCGTTGAATCCATATGGTGTGTCAAAAAATGAATTTGACAAATGGGCGCTGAAACAGCAAAAGCAGCCTCCCTTCTGGGCAGGATTGAAATTCTTCAACGTCTATGGGCCAAATGAATATCATAAGGGCCGAATGGCGAGTGTAATATTTCACTCATATAACCAGATTCAAAAGGAAGGTACCGTGAGCCTTTTCAGGTCACATCGCCCAGATTTCAAAGATGGTCAGCAATTGAGGGATTTTGTGTATGTTAAAGACATCATTAAAGTTTGCTACTGGCTGATGAAGTCTTATTTTTCCAAACCCGGCTGGTGCAAAAAACACAGTGCTATTTATAATCTCGGTACTGGAAAAGCCAGAGCTTTTGAGGATCTCGTTAAAGCCACTTTTGCCGGCCTGGATAAAGAACCCAGGATCCGCTTTATCGATATGCCTGAGGATATCCGTGACAAATACCAGTATTTTACGGAAGCCGATATGCATAAACTGGTCAGTGCGGGTTATAAAGAACACTTTTATACACTTGAGGAAGGTGTAGATGATTATGTTCGTAATTATCTTTCAAAACATATTTATTATTAGTTCCGCTTAACACTAGCGGTCATAAACAAGTGCTTTTATGGATAAGAAAATTGCAATCATCGGTGGCGGTAATCTTGGCTCAGCCATTGCGCAAGGTTTAATACAAAGCGGGTTTATTATTCCCGGAAACATTATTATCACTAAACGGAATATCAAAACGCTGCAATCGCTGGCAGAACAAGGTGTTCTGATCAGTGATAATAATGGCGAGGCGGCCAGATTTGCCGACCTGATCATTCTTGCCGTAAAGCCATTTCAGATTGATGAAATATTGTTAGGTATACGGGATGACCTGGATGAAAAAAAACACATACTTGTTTCCGTAATAACCGGTATCAGTATTATGCATCTTCGTGATACACTTTCAAAGCCGATCCCGGTGGTCCGTGCAATGCCCAATACTGCAATCGCCATACAGGAAAGCATGACCTGTCTTTCTGCTTTAAGTATAAATGGAGATCAGGTCAATTATATTGAAAACCTTTTCAATCAATTGGGAAAAGTTGCCTGGTGGATGAAAAACTGGATGGATGCTGCCACCGTATTAGGAGCTTGTGGAACGGCTTTTGCAATGAGGTACATCCGGGCAAATATACAAGGCGGAATAGAAATCGGTTTTGATGCTGCCACCGCAAGTTTGATTGTTGCACAAACCGTCAAAGGTGCTGCCGACCTCTTGTTGCGAAATAATTCGCATCCGGAACAGGAAATCGACAAAGTAACTACGCCAAAGGGATGCACAATTGCTGGCTTGAACCAAATGGAACACCAGGGATTCAGTTCTTCTCTAATAAAAGGAATAGTTGCCAGTTATGACAAGATTGCGAAGGAATAACTAGTCTGCTGTTGTATTTTTATTTTCAAAATATGTACGGTATTGCGACATAATTTGAATTTGGAGTGGTTTTTGAGTAGATATACGAAGAAATGATGAATAATTGTTTGGAATTTCTCCCATTCTTATGCAAATAACATTTTGCGAAACGCGTTTATGGATAAGCGCTGGAAGTTATAAGACAGGATCTGATTAATAAATAGTCTATGAGAAAAGAAAAATTCAGTTATTTGATATTACTCCTTGAAGTTGTTGCCATCGTCTGGTTGCATTCTACAAAACAGTCTGAAAATAAAGAACTTAGTCAAGACCAACTTGTTAAACGTAAGATCGTCCCTCTAAAAGAATCAACTCAGGCATTATTTCATCAGACGGCTGTGAAGTCTGTGAAACACTGATTGTGATCCCCCGATACCCGTAATTCTGCTGATAAACTGACCTGATTCAGCAGGTTCAGATTTCTTAATTTTTCCCCAACTCAGGTTTCCGATTTTAACAGTCAGAAAATTTGCCTTAGGTTTGCATGACCTTCAGGAATGAGTCTACATTTTGTTTTCCCCAAGGTCGACAGGAGGGTTCTGCTACGACCTTGATTTTGATGATCATTGCTGCATTTTCCCCCTGAAAATTTATAAAGTTTGAAATAACCTTTGTTCGCGCCTTTTTTTACAGGCCGGTGAAGGTTTTCGTTGATTTATTGATTATAACCTATTCATAATAAATTTTAACCATCTGTCATGGCTAAGTACATTTTTGTTACCGGTGGGGTAACATCTTCTCTGGGAAAAGGAATCATTGCAGCCTCGCTTGCCAAATTACTTCAGGCAAGAGGTCTCAGACCAACGATTCAGAAATTTGACCCCTATATTAATGTAGATCCCGGAACATTAAATCCATATGAACATGGAGAATGCTTTGTAACGGAAGATGGGGCAGAAACCGATCTCGACCTGGGTCACTACGAACGTTATCTGAACATTTTTACCTCACAAGCTAATAATGTCACAACCGGTAAAATTTATCAAACCGTCATTAACAAGGAACGTGAAGGGTCCTATCTGGGTAAAACAGTACAGGTTGTACCGCATATCACCGATGAAATCAAGCGGCGCATGTTGCTACTGGGTCAGAAGAATGAATTTGATATTATCATAACAGAAATAGGCGGAACTGTTGGTGATATCGAAAGTTTGCCTTTTATTGAAGCCCTGCGCCAGTTGCAATGGGAGCTTCCGGAAGAAGACACTGTTGTGGTACACCTTACGCTGATACCATATCTTAAAGCTGCAAAGGAACTCAAAACAAAGCCTACTCAGCACAGCGTAAAAATGCTCAGTCAGGAAGGTGTACATCCCGATATCATTGTTTGCCGCACCGAAGAGTCATTATCGCCCGAGATCAGGCGGAAAATTGCTTTGTTCTGTAACGTCAAACAGGAAGCCGTAATTGAAGCAATGGACGCACACACGATATATGAAGTACCGTTGTTGATGATGCATGAGAAACTGGATAAGATATGTCTTAAGAAACTGAATATTACGCAGTTCAACGAACCCGAACTTACCAAATGGAAAGAATTTCTCGATAAACTAAAATATCCGAAAAGCCGTGTCGCAATCGGTCTGATCGGAAAATACATCGAACTGCAGGATGCTTATAAATCGATCCTGGAAGCTTTCGTTCATGCGGGAGCCATAAATGAATGCAAAGTGCAGATTATAAACGTTCACAGTGAATTCATTACCGACGAAAATGTAGCGGAAAAACTTCAGAACCTTGACGGGCTGCTGGTTGCACCCGGTTTCGGACACAGAGGAGTAGATGGAAAGATAACTGCTGTTAAGTATGCACGTGAGCACAAACTTCCATTTTTTGGAATATGCCTCGGTATGCAAATGGCAGTAATTGAGTTTGCACAGAATGTTCTAAATCTGAAGGAAGCACATTCAACAGAGATGAGAGCTGATACACCGGATCCGGTAATAGATCTGATGGAAGAACAAAAGAAAATTACAACCAAAGGCGGTACTATGCGACTCGGTTCATATCCGTGCGAACTGAAAGACGGGTCCCTCGCTAAACAGATCTACGGAGTTAATAAGATCAGTGAACGCCACCGTCATCGCTGGGAGTTCAATAATGGCTATTTAAGCCGTTTCGAAGATGCAGGAATGGTTGCCAGCGGCAAAAATCCGGAAAGCGGACTGGTTGAAATTATCGAGTTACCTGAACATCCTTTTTTCATTGGCGTGCAATACCATCCTGAGCTGAAAAGCACGGTAGAGAACCCACAGCCTGTTTTCGTTCATTTCATCAAAGCTGCAAAGGAATATGCGGAATTGAAAAACGCAATTAAAAATCCCCAGTTGCAAAGTGAAATGATCTGATCAGCAATCCCCTATATTTGCACTCCTTAAATTATTCTCATAATGGGCAGTATGGACCGCAATACGGTAATCGGCTTTGTGTTATTGGCCGCTTTACTTTTTGTTTACTTATATATTTCAACACAGAACAGCAAAGAACTGCAATATCAGCAACAGAAAGAAAAGGATTCCATTGCTTTCGTTCAGCGTGCGAAAGATGCAATGGCGGCAAGGAAAGACACTGCTACAGTTTCCCAGCCTGCTATTGATACTTCGGGCGTACTTAAAACTACCGGCAAAGAAGAGTTAACCGTTATTGAAAATGAGGTCATTAAAATAACCTTCTCTAATAAAGGTGGCCAGCCAAGATCAGTTCAGTTGAAGAAGTACTCTTCCTTAAGGGACAGTTCGCCGGTTGTGTTGAACGGTAATTCATTCGATCGCATCAGTTATCAGGTGAATGCCGGCACAAATAAAACTTCACAGGTGGCTGAGATGTATTTCAATGCACCATCTGTTACAAAAAATCCCGACAACAGCAATTCCATAACATACACGCTCCCTGCCGGCAACAATGGCGAAACAATTACGCATCAGTACCTGCTTAAATCGGGCGCTTACCTGCTTGACTGGACCATTCAAATGAATGGAGCTGATAAACTGCTGACACAGGGTGCTTTTAATCTTAACTGGCAATCCAAACCGGTTCCGCATGAAAAGGACGCCGCCTACGAGAGATTACAAACCAACATATGTTTTAAAGAGGACAATGATTTTGACTACATGATGCAAAAGACTGAAAAGACTTTTGAGAAGCCTGTTCAGTGGGTTAGTGTGGCTCAGCAGTTCTTCAACATGACACTGATAGCAAAAGAAAATTTCACAACCGGCGAAGTGCGTTGGGCCAGAGCAGCCGATACGGCATCTTCTATCGCGGAAGTGACTGCCAGTCTTCAGAAAAAACTTCCTTTGGGTGCCGTAGCTTCTGTTTCATTACAGTTATACTTTGGTCCCAATGATTATACCATCCTGAAGCAACAGGCCGAGGATATGGACAAGATCGTTAACCTTGGACGCGATATGTACGCCTTTGTAAGGCCGATCAACAAGTATATCATCATGCCGGTATTTGATTTCTTCAAATCATTTATTGGTAGTTTTGGTTTAGTGATTCTGCTGCTGACACTGGTGATCCGACTGGTAACTTCTCCATTGGTTTATACCAGTTATCTGAGTGGAGCGAAAATGAAGGCACTAAGGCCGGAGATTGAAAAAATGAAAGCAAGGCTTGGTGGTGACCAGCAGGCAGTAGGGATGGAGCAGATGAAGCTTTTCAGGGAAGCCGGCGTAAATCCACTGGGAGGATGTATCCCGGCTTTGTTACAAATTCCTATCTTTTTTGCTTTGTATAGTTTCTTTAATTCAAATATTGCGCTGCGAGGTGAAAGCTTTCTTTGGTCTGATAACCTGGCTTCGTACGATGTTATTGCAAGGTTACCTTTTACCATTCCTTACCTTGGCGATCATATTAGTTTGTTTACGTTACTGGCAGTGGCCACCAGCTTCCTGATATCGATCTATAACATGAACATGACACCGGATCAAAGTAACCCGGCATTAAAGTACATGCCTTATATTTTTCCTTTCATCATGCTGTTCATCTTTAACAGGTTGCCTTCAGCGCTTACCTGGTATTATACCGTATCGAATGTTATTACGCTGGTGCTTCAATGGTTCATCAATAATTATATTATTGATCACGACAAGATTTTACTGAAAATTGAAGAGAACCGGAAAAAGCCGAAAGTAAAATCCAAATGGCAGGAGCGGCTTGAGCAAGTACAGGAAGCGCAGAAGAAAGCCCAGGATTCCAAGGGGAAACCTGCTAAAAGATAACAACCGCTAAAAGATAACATTAGTCTCTTTTTGTTAAAGACCTGCCACTATTTTACTTATTAAGGCAGGACTTTGACTTTTTGACAACGAATGCGTAGTTTGTAACGTCTTACTGATGTTATAGCTAACATGAACCTTAGAATGAAATATATCACCATCTTTCTGCTTGTTGCAACGGCAATACACACATTGCCGGTCTATAGTCAGAAGAAGGTTTCAGAGCTCATGCTGGTTTATGATGCTGCTATCACTTCAGGTAGCCCGCAACCTAAGATTGCGGATGCATTTGACGGGGCAACCACTACCGTTTATCTGAAAGGTAATCTTAGTCGTTCAGAAATGGTGAGTGCCTTATTTTCGTCAGCAACCATTCATGACTCGAGAACTGGTTCGGCTGTTGTTTTACGTGAGGTCAGCGGGCAGAAACTGCTGATAAGGTTAACGTCTCAGAACTGGACAGAAAAGAACAGGCGTTACGATGGGATCAGGTTCACGAACACGAATGAAACGAAGATGATAGCGGGTTACAATTGCATTAAAGCTGAAGCTCATTTAGCCGACGGCTCAACTTTTATCGTGTTTTATACTACCGAAATTGTTCCTGAAAATAAAGATTACGATTATCAGTTCAAGAGCCTCAATGGACTGCCCCTTGAATATGAATTAACCCAGGGAAAATTTAAGATCAAATACACGGTTTCAAAGATTAACCTGAACCCTGTGCCCGCCTCTAAATTTGATATACCCAAGAGTGGTTACCGGGAAATGACTTACGAAGAAAGTAAGAAGATGAATTAAACCATTCCACTTTTGTTTAAAATAGTCACTATTGAGAAAGTGCCTGCTCTGAAATGAACCAGGGAAGTACTATAAGTCGGAATAGCAATGATAATATAGTAATAGTTAAATTAAGAATAGTAATAATTAAATTAAGAATTATGCCTTAATGACTGACTGCAAATGAGAAAAATTGCAGATAAATGTTTGCAGAATTACTTATGAAGGTTAATCTTCACATCCAGCACATTCAGGTTCGATTTTTGGGTCCTGATTGTATTGAAGCGATGCTGATTGGGAAGAATATAAATGGTGTTTCCTTTCTGGAAAGTCACCAGTGAATTAAGATTCATGGATGTCCTGTTCTTCTGTATCGAAGTGATCAGGCTTCCTGAATAATTTGCCCCTGACCTCATAGAGAAACCAGTTGAGGTTTTAATTGGCGCGAACTCAGGATTAAACAATTTTGTTGACTTTTTCTTGTTTCCACCACCGCTACTAGCCAATGCAAGAGCAACAATCCCTATAAAGGAGAAGGAGATGATTGTTTTTTTAAGCATACGGTTAAATTTTAAAGTAGAGTTTTCCTGCATCGTGAACAAAAATATAAAATTTTTTGGGAACTTTTTAACCCTTTTGAAAAAAACATTAGTATTGTCTTAACGGACCAGGAGAAAAATTGTTACAAATTGATATAGAAAGATGATCATTTATCAGGCCAGACCGTTGCATAAACACCTAAATTAAAGTCACAAATATTATATTACATTTATTGTCAGGCTATTACATATTAATATGATGTAATTTAATATATGATGTTTCGGAAATAATTAATTTCACCAACACTTTCCGGTACCGGATGTTATTAACATCTGTCAGCAATAATAAATTGGACAAAGAATAGGAATCGAGTATTTTACATAAACCTTCTGTAAAAATAGATGAAAGAAAATCCATCTCGCCAGGACAATGAAGAAATCAGGGAATTGGTAAAAATGTTTCAGAACCTCCGGGAGGGCAGGGGACATTCATTTCTTGAGGAAGAAGCCTTCGAAAAAATTATCGATCATTTTGACGATGTTGAAGATCTGGCCCTTGCATTGGAAGCTGCTGAACTGGGCATTGAACAATATCCTTACTCATCCACTTTATTGGTAAAAAAAGCAGACCTTCTGATAGCCACCCGCCGCTATGAAGAAGCACTGATTGTTTTGAGCCACGCTGAATTACTCGACAGTAATGATATTAATCTTTATATACTGAAAACGGATGCCTATCTGGCATTGGATCAGCAGGAGAAGGCAGTGGTGTTACTTGAAAATGCTCTTCGTTTATTTGAAGGCCAGGAAAAAATCGAAATGCTTTTTGAGCTGGCAGATGTGTATGACGACTATGAGGAGTTCGATAAAATTTTCGATTGTCTTAAACTTATTCTTGAGCAGGATCCCAACAATGAAGAAGCGTTATATAAGATTTGCTTCTGGACCGATTTTACCGGTCGTAATGAAGAAAGTATCAGGCTTCATCAGAAAATCATTGAAGATTTTCCTTACAGCGAACTGGCCTGGTTTAATCTTGCTGCGGCATATCAGGGCCTGAAATTGTATGAGAAATCAATTGACGCCTATAAGTATGCTGTTGCAATCGATGAAAAGTTTGACTATGCCTTTCGCAATATGGGTGATGCCTATATCCGTCTCCGCAAATATAAGGATGCGGTTGAGGCGCTTGAAAGAGTACTGGAGTTATCCCGGCCGGAAGATGTGATCTATGAGGCAATTGGTCATTGTTACGATCGCATGAAAAATTTTGCCCAGGCACGTTTCTACTATCGCAAGGCATCCCATCTTAACCAGGAAGACAGTAAGCTGTATTACAAAATTGCCTGTACATATATTAACGAACAGCAATGGGTAATGGCAATCAAACAACTTGAAACAGCCATGCAAATTCAAAGGCTGCAACCGGAATATAATCTTGCTATGGGAGAATGTAAAATGCAGTTGCAGGAATTCCGCGAAGCAATTCAATACTTTTCAAATGTAGTAAGGCAAAGACCCCGAAATGTCTTCAGTTGGGAGGCGTTGATCAGATGCCTTTACAAAGGAGAATATTTTGAAGAGGCACTTGAACAGGTTAAGTCGGCTCTCAAACTAACTGATGGTAAACCGATCTTTTATTTTTATCTCACCGGTGTATACCTTGAACTTGGAAAATCCAAAGAAGCATTGCTTCACCTGGAGAAAGCCATGAGCAAAGCACCACGTATGCTGAAAAAGCTGGTCGATCTGAATCCTTCCATTTTGCAAAATCAACAGGTCATCGATATCATCGCACGCTACAAGAAAAACCGTTCTATCTGACTTAACTGATATGCCTGTTTCATTCAACACACAGATCGTTTATTTCTGTAATACAGTCTTTTAACACTTCCTAACGTTTTCTTGACTATTTTTGCCGCGTTTTAAAATTGTAAAGTGAAAATAATCAGGCATGAATTTTAATCTTACTCAGATTCCCGAAAGAACCCTCAGGCCCCGTACCCATGGATTAACAATGGTAATGGATAAGGGGTTAAGTATTCAGGAAGTTCATAATTTTTTAAGTGTTAACGCCCCACATGTCGATATCGTCAAACTCGGATTTGGTACTTCGTTCGTTACACCTAATCTAAAAGAAAAGCTTGAAGTTTACAGGTCTAATAATATGCCCATTTATTTCGGCGGTACTTTATTTGAGGCGTTTTTAATCAGAAATCAGTTCCAGGATTACATAGATATATGTCGGGAATATGGTGTTAGTTTTATGGAAGTGAGTGATGGCTCTATTAATATTCCACATGCTGAAAAATGTGGCTACATAGAAAAACTAACCAAACACGGCACTGTGTTGAGCGAAGTGGGTAGTAAAGATGCAGCGCATATTATTCCGCCTTACAAATGGATTGAACTGATGCGTGCAGAGTTATCAGCTGGTTCAACTTATGTGATAGCGGAAGCACGGGAAGCAGGAAACGTTGGAATATACCGTGGAAGCGGGGAAGTACGAGAAGGACTGGTGCAGGAAATCCTTACCCAGATTCCGGAAGAAAAAATTATCTGGGAAGCTCCGCAAAAAGGTCAGCAATTGTATTTCATTGAACTGATAGGCTGCAATGTAAACCTTGGCAATATTGCTCCAACTGAAGTGATACCTCTTGAAGCAATGAGGATCGGCTTACGTGGTGATACGTTTGATCTTTTCCTTCATAAAAAAAATGCCTGATGACCCGCTATGGCCTGATAGGATTTCCGTTGGGACACTCATTTTCACGTAAATATTTTTCAGACAAATTTATCAGGGAAGGCATCGTTGATTGTGCATATGATCTGTTTCCAATTGAAAGCATCGACAGAATCACAGATATTCTGAAAGACAATCCCGACCTGAAAGGCTTGAATGTTACAATTCCATACAAAAAAGAAGTACTGCAATACCTGACAGACACCAGTCATCTTCCTCCGGGTTTGAATGCCTGTAATTGTATCAGCATTGATGATGGAAAACTTACGGGGTACAACACTGACATTGCGGGTTTTGAATTAAGCATCCGCCCTTTATTACAAGAGCATCACCGGCATGCATTGATCTTAGGTAATGGCGGTGCTACCTCAGCTGTAAAGCATGCATTGAGTAATCTGCAAATTAAATATGCCGTGGTAGGACGGAATAGTGCTTCGGGTTCTGATCTTACTTACGATGATCTTAACCGGGACATCCTTGAAAAATATACGGTCATCATCAATACGACACCTCTTGGTACAGAACCTCATACAGAGTTGTTTCCGTTGATCCCTTATGAATATATCGGGCATGAACACCTGCTTTATGACCTGGTTTATAATCCGCCGTTAACCACATTCATGAAAAAAGGAACTGCAAAGGGCGCAACCGTAAAAAATGGTTACGATATGCTGGTGATCCAGGCCGAAGAGAGCTGGAAGATTTGGAGGGGGTGATTGCTCCCCTCCTGCGAAGGAGTGGAAGGCGTCGAAGACGACAGGGGTGGTTGTTCTTTGGTAACTGCAAACTAAAACAGGATGCGAGTCCAAGAACAACCACCCGCTCGCTACGCTTGCCGCCCTCCTTCGCAGGAGGGCAACCTAACTTCCACAGGAATCGAAACAATCTTTTTTCGTTCGTAATCAAAACAAACCATTCCGGTTTTTGCCAGGGCTATAATACGTTTTTCTGTTTCGAACTTATAAAAAATGTCAAATGACACCTTGGAAAAATCTCCGGCGCAAACGCTTGCAATTATTGAATCACCGTAAAAAACTTCATTTTTAAATTCAATACCTACATCGCTCATGATAAGTCCGGCACCCCCAAAATCCATTTCCGTGTAACCATAATGTTTCAGAAACTGCATCCTCGCTTCGTGCATAATGGAAAGTATACTGTCATTACCAACATGACCACCGTAGTTGAGATCTGTTATTCGAACGGGAATTGTAGTCTGAAAAGAAAAAGCAGCAGGAATTTCAATTTTAATCTTTGACATCGTGCAAAGATAAAAACTGCTTTTATGAAAGATCGACTTAAAATTTATCAGAAATTTTCGTGGAGGATTTCTTTCAGTTCCATGATATCGAGAAAGTTTGTTGCCGTCGGAATAAAAGAAGGTTGGTTCAGCAATTTTTTGCGCCATTCCTGGAAAAGCCATTTCCATAAAGAACCATCATGGAGAAGAATACCCATATAATCTTCCTCTTTTGAGTCTTCATTCATGTAACTAAGCGCATTCAAAAACTTTTTGGAGATCTTGGTTTGCTCGCCATTTGGCCCGGTAACGGTTACATAGTTCCCGTCCGGGGCACTCACAAGCTTCTCATCCATAATTATATTTCCGTCCCGGTCCCTGATCGGATGGGTTGGAATATTGATGTCATCAGCTAAGTTGAACTTTTCGGTACCATTAACAATGGTATAATCAATGTCTTCATTCGTATTGTCTTCACTAGCTTCCACAGGCAGAAACGATGCCTGAACAACTGGGAGACTGTTGCCGGCGCGGTTGCGGATGTATTGGCGAATTCTACGGTTTTGGGACGGACCCTGAGGAACAGTCTGAGCAAGCCGCACATTCGTATCCGCGGTTATGGGTGAAGGGTCCGGACTTTTGTTATCTTGTACCGGCACGTTTACAAAAGAAACTTTTTCAGCTGTGTTATTCCCGGAGATCAAAAAATAAAGTGTCGTGATCGTAATGCATATGATAGCCGCCGCAGCCACTCGCAGAAATTTCATGGGTATTGGCGGTCTGCGGAGTTCAGGCTGAATTTCTATTGCCGGCTTAACATGGGTGCCATCAAGTTCTGTTGAAATACGGTCCCAGGCCGCGGGCGGCGCAATAACACCGTAGTCTGCCAGTTTCTCTGAGATTTTTATTTCTTCAATATCGAATTCTACATCCAGTCTCGCATTAATATTTTTCCAGGATCCTGCGGGTGGATCCGATTCATACTGTTGCAGACGATATTGAAAATTTGTGGGCATAATATTAGCGGGTATAGGACTTTTTTGTATCGCTTAAATATTGAGCAACCTTTTTTTGCAATATCCCTTTAGCCCTTGCCAGCTGGGATTTGCTGGTACCCTCACTGATACCAAGCAGGTCACCGATTTCCTTATGTGAATACCCTTCGATCACATAAAGGTTAAAAACAGTTTTATAACCGGGCGACAATTCCTGGATCAGATTGATAATGTCTTTTTCTGCCAGGCTATCGAGCGCAGTAATGTCACTGTCTTCAATAGTACTTTCTTCTTTATCACTCACTGTTGAAAGCTTCGCTGACTTTCTTCGGAAATGTTCGATCGAAGTATTTACAAATACCCTTCTCATCCAACCTTCAAAAGATCCTTCTGCACGGAAGCGGTGCAGATTGCGAAAAACTTTTATAAAACCTTCCTGTAACAGGTCCTGTGCATCGTCAGCATTATTAGCATAACGCAGACAAACAGCGTACATCTTAGGAGAAAATCTTTTATAAAGTTCCTCCTGTATACGCCGGTCGCCTTCAACAGAACCCTTTATTAAGTCGGCTTCAGAAAATATATGGTTGCTTTGCTGGCTCAAAATATTTTTGCGTCAAATCAGTCAGCATGCACGAAGTCCTGATCTGGTGTAACTCTTGGTTGTTTAAAATTTATTACCTGATTTGTCGACCTGTCTGAATTATGAACCTTGATTTTTAAGGAACTCAACCAGTTTGTCCGCTGCTTTTTTTCTGTGACTCACCTGGTTCTTTTCATCCAGGCTCATCTCTGCGAAAGTACGGTTAGTTCCGGAAGGCAGAAAAACAGGATCATAGCCAAAGCCGTTCCCTCCATGCCGTTCTGTTGTGATAGTTCCTTCGCAGATACCTTCAAAAAGATACTCTTTTCCTGCCCATATAAGAGAAATAACTGTTCTGAAACGCGCTGAGCGGTCGGTTGTTGTACCAAGATTTACGAGAAGCTTATCAATGTTCTTCTCAAATGATTTTTCTTCCCCGGCATAGCGGGCACTTAACACACCGGGTTCGCCGTTCAGCGAAGTTACCTCGAGGCCGGTATCTTCACTGAAACAATTAAGGGAGGTAAGCGCATGAATGGTTTTTGATTTCTCCGATGCATTTTCTTCCAGTGTGGGATGCGGTTCAGGAATATCAATATCAATGCCGGCTTCTGTCAACGTAATAACCCTGATCTGGTCGCCAATAGCGGATTGAATTTCTTCGATTTTGTTCGGATTGTTGGTGGCAAATATGACTGATAGCATCTTCCATGAAAATTTTAAATCGAAAACATTTTCTTCAGGCACTCCCACAATTGCTTTTTCAGGCCTTTTGCTGCATCGGTTTCCTCCAGCAATACCGCAATAGCATGCAGGGAAAGAAAGTTGCAGCCGTCAAAGAACTGGGGCTTAAATAAGGGAAAATTGAGTGGAAGGCCAATATCTGACGGCCCTGGACCAAACAGTAAGACGAAAGCAGGGTTAAGTTCTTTTTTTAATTTATTAATCTCAACGGCGGCAACACTGTTGTTCAGTATGGCTACGTCGGCCAGGTTAAGTTTACAGGCAGAAAGTATTTTAATCAGGAATTGCAGATGCTCTTCCGGGATATAAGGCTCTCCGGGATAGTTCGTAATGATCGAAATAAGTCTCTGATTTTTTCCGAGATAACGGTACGGCAATAAAACCAGTTCCTGCTGAAGATCCTCGGCGACGGAAGGAACAATTCTTTGCTCTAATCCGGGGATTTCCCGGAACTGCTCTTCGGGTTCAGGATCAATGTCAGCGGGTTTAACAAAAGGAGGAACACCCGTTTGAATCAGCGAGTGTTCATATAGTTCTGCAATGATAAAGTCCTGGAGAACTGTATTCTTAAATGACATATTATAATTTGAATATACTGAAACTAACCTGAACAATTGTTAGTTAAAACAAATCCGTTTTTTTGCGAGGCCGAAGTTTGTTTGTTTCTTTGTAACTACAAAAATAAAAGTTTATGATCGCTGCGCAGAGGCTCCCGGTTACAAAGATAGAAAGGAGCAAATTGAAAGATACGCCACTTGAAAACATTCCTTTCGGTAAATATTTTACGGATTACATGTTGGAGGCCGACTATGAAAACGGGGAATGGAGGAACGCCGAAATCAAACCTTACCAGCCGCTTATTTTAAATCCTGCATTGGCAGCATTGCACTATGGTCAGTCCATTTTCGAAGGTATCAAAGCCTACCGAATGGAGAATGGCGATATTTCCATATTCAGACCGTATGATAACTTTCAACGATTTAATATTTCTGCGGAAAGAATGCAGATGCCTGTAGTGCCGGTAGAGCTCTTTATCGAAGGTATGCGTCAGTTGATTGCGCTTGATAAAAACTGGATTCCCGATAAAAAGGACCATGCGCTTTATATCAGGCCGTTTATGTTTGCCTCAGACGAAGTGATCGGAGTCAAACCATCTGATACCTACAAGTTTCTGATTCTCCTCAGTCCTACCGGTCCTTATTACGCGGATCCGATGAGAATTTATGTGGAAGAAAAATATACCCGTGCGGCGCCGGGCGGGGTAGGTTATGCAAAAGTTGCCGGCAATTATGGTGGCAGTATGCTGGCTACTGCTGAGGCAAAAAAGAAGGGATATGACCAGGTATTGTGGACTGATGCGTTTGAGCACAAATATGTCCAGGAGATAGGTACAATGAACGTGTTTTTCATCATAGGTAATATCGCCTGGACGCCAGATCTGGAAAACAGTACGATTTTAGCCGGGGTGACCCGGGATAGCGCCATCAAGATATTGAAAGCTATGGGATACGAAGTCGAGGAAAGGCCTGTTAATATCGATGAGATTTGCGAAGCTTATCGCAATGGCGACCTCAAAGAAGTTTTCGGAACTGGAACCGCTGCAACGATTTCCATGATCAGGGAACTCCGATACAAGGAATTTGTAATGAAATTCGATGAAGGGAACTGGTTTGCCGGTCCGGCGCTGAAGAAGAAACTGGACGCCATCCGGGAAGGAAAAACAGAAGATCCCTATGGTTGGATGCTTAAAGTGTGAGATTTATAAATTGTATTTGTTATATCCTGAGAGTTAAAGGTTTATCATATTCGGGTGCTATTGAAATTGCCGGATTATTGCTGAATATGGGGAATATGAGGCGGATGTTTGCTTAATTGTCCGAAGTATTTGACATTTTTTTCAGCTTAATTTTCATTTTTGCATAAAAGCCCTTACCTTTGCCCTCCCAAATTTAAAAGGTTCAGAATGCCTACTATTCAACAATTGGTAAGAAAAGGAAGAGAGATAATTAAAGCGAAAAGTAAGTCCAGGGCACTGGATTCCTGTCCGTTCCGGAGAGGAGTTTGTACCAGGGTTTATACCACAACGCCTAAAAAGCCAAACTCCGCGCTACGTAAAGTTGCAAAGGTCCGTTTGACTAACAAGATCGAGGTGATCGCTTATATTCCAGGAGAAGGACACAACCTCCAGGAGCACAGTATTGTGCTCGTAAGAGGTGGTCGTGTAAAAGATCTTCCGGGTGTACGTTATCATATTGTTCGCGGTAGTCTCGATACTGCCGGTGTAAAGGACCGCAAACAAAGCCGTTCTAAATATGGTACCAAACGCGAAAAAGCTAAAAAATAATCAAGCAATTACAAATTATTTATAGATGAGGAAGACCAAAGCCAAAAAAATCGCTCCTGCACCAGATGCAAGATATAGCGATGCCCTTGTAAGCCGTTTTGTCAATAATCTGATGTGGCAAGGAAAGAAAAACACAGCCTTCAACATTTTTTACGATGCAATGGATCGTGTTTCCAAACAAACCGGTGAGAACGGCTACGATATCTGGAAAAAAGCCCTTACAAACGTTACACCAGCCGTTGAAGTAAGAAGTCGCCGTATCGGGGGTGCTACTTTTCAGATTCCTTCAGAAGTTCGTGCTGATCGCAAGATCTCTCTCAGCATTAAATGGCTGATCCGCTATAGCAGGGATAGAAATGGCCGTAGTATGGCTGAAAAGCTGTCTCAGGAAATTGTCGCCGCCAGCAAAGGCGAAGGCGGTGCTTTCAAAAAGAAAGAAGATACTCACCGTATGGCTGAAGCCAATAAGGCTTTTGCTCACTTCAGGATATAATCCGGGTTATTTAATCGACACTGACACCTTATTATATACAAGCCATCCGAAAGGATGGCTTTTTCATTTTACCCCGCCTGTCGCATTTCCTCCTTTTGCCATTATCTGCCCACTTTAAGGTGC
>Ga0193752_1000751_pt1 | contig 29570 bp, 17 predicted proteins | sample H1c1metaG_FD_144924 | JGI IMG/M metagenome (GOLD analysis project Ga0193752, IMG submission 144924) | Soil microbial communities from a riparian zone of the East river system, Colorado, United States - H1c1 | ecosystem: Environmental > Terrestrial > Soil > Riparian zone | place: USA: East River...
CTGCATAAACCCGCTGCTGCTTCCGTAAAACCATAGTTTAATCATTTAAGAGAATGCCCGGATGATCCGGTCAGCTTACTGTAATCCGCCATGTTTATAAAAAAATATTTCGAGGAATTTGAACTGGAAGAAACCCGTCACACCAAAGAACGAACCATTTCTGCAGCCGATATAGATCTTCATGCACACGAGTCCGGTGATTTTTTTCCGCATCATATGGACGAGGAATGGTGTAAAACACAACCCTTTAAAAAACGTATTGCACATGGTACATTGATCTTTACCATTGCGATTGGTCTTACCGCTGATTTTGTAAATGAAGCGTCGATGACCTATGGTTACGACCGGCTGCGTTTTATAAAACCTGTTTTTATTGATGATTCGATAAAAGTTACTGTTACTATAAAAGATAAGAAAGATCATAAAAAGCCAGGCTTTGGCCTGGTGACAGAGCTGGTGGAAGCATTCAACCAGGATGATGAACTGGTAATGGTTTGTGAGCATATTTTATTGGTTAACAAAAAGGCAGCTTAATAATAATGGCAGCGATCATTTTAAATGGTATAACATGGGGACACAGCCGGGGCATTACGCCCTTGCTGGCAGTTTCACAGCGTTATAATGAATTGCACCCCGGGGCAGAGATCAGGTGGAGCAAAAGAACTTTGCAGGAGTTTGCCGATTTTCCAATTGAAGAATTAACCCATCAATACGATCTGTTAATTATTGATCATCCCTGGGTGGGTTGTGCTGCTGCAACCAATTGTGTGTTGCCATTGGATGAATATCTTCCTGCTGATTACCTGGAAGACCAGTTAAATAATTCCGTCGGCTATTCTCACCAGAGTTATAATTACAAGAACAAACAATGGGCTTTAGCCATTGATGCAGCAACACCTGTTGCCAGTTATAGAAAAGACCTGTTTGATAAAAACGATAAAGCAATCCCGCAAACATGGGAAGAACTTATTGCATTGGCAAAAACTGGTGTAGTTGCATTGCCGGCTATCCCTATTGATATGCTGATGAATTTTTACAGTTTTTGTATAGCGCATGGGCAAACACCCTTTACTAACGAAGATGAAATAATTGATGAAGGAACCGGTATTGACGCCATTGAGACCATGAAAGAACTGTATACACTGGTTGATAAAAAAATGTTTAACTGCAACCCGATAGCGGTTGCGGAGTTGATGAGTTCAACAGATGACTACTGGTATTGCCCTTTTGCTTATGGTTATTCTAATTATTCCAGGACGGGCTATGCAAAACAATTGTTGCATTATGCAGATGTGATAACATTCAAGGACAACCAGGTCATCGTTCTGCATGGATGGATGCAGATGCCAATCACTTAACGCATGATTATTTTTCGAAAATTTTGCCGGCTATGGATAATGGTTATATGAGGCCAAGATATAATGGCTATTTACATTTCCAGGATCATGCCGGTTTGCCATTGCAACAATGCATTATGGACAACAGCAGCCCGGTTGATGCTTTGCTGGCAATGAATGAAATATACCAGCAGAGTTTGCTTCACAAAAAAACAATTGCAGTATGATGAACCTGCCTTTACAGGGATTAGTAGTACTGGAGTTCAGCCAGTATCTTTCCGGGCCTTCGGCTGGCTTACGGTTGGCAGACCTGGGTGCCCGTGTAATAAAAATAGAACGGCCGGGCAAAGGAGATGCAGGAAGAAAATTAGCGATCAAAAATATCTGGGTGGATGATAACTCACTTCTCTTTCATACCATCAACCGGAATAAAGAAAGTTTTACTGCTGACCTAAAAAATGAAGAAGATGCAACACTGGTAAAAAAGCTAATTGCAAAAGCAGATGTGCTCATACATAATTTTCGCCCGGGTGTGATGGAGAAAAGTGGCTTTGGTTATGATACAGTGAAACAAATAAACCCAAGACTAATTTATGCAGTGATATCGGGTTATGGAAAAGAAGGCCCATGGAAAAATAAACCAGGTCAGGATCTTTTATTACAATCAATGACCGGTCTTGTTTATACCACAGGAAATGGCAGCAACGGTCCCGTGCCTTTTGGTGTTTCTATTGCAGATATATTGTGCGGATCACAATTGGTTCAGGGAATTTTAGCAGCATTGATAAGAAGGCAAAAAAGAAATGAAGGGGCGCTGATCGAAATAAGCTTACTTGCTGCCATGCTTGATTTTCAGTTTGAATTGCTTACCACGTATTATACCGATCATAAACAGCCGCAGCGGAGTAAAATTAATAATGGGCATCCTTTGCTGAGTGCACCTTACGGTATTTATAAAACTGCAGATGGTTACCTGGCCCTGGCGATGATGGATATACAGGTACTTGCAAAAGCGATCGCCTGTAAGGAACTTGAAAATTTTTCGCAGGAAAAGGCTTTTGCAGAAAGGGATGTCATTAAAAAAATATTAGCTGCTCATATCATCACACAAAAAACACAACATTGGCTGGGCGCTTTGCAGCAACAAGACCTTTGGGCAATGGAAGTGCTGGATTGGGAAGATATGCTGCAACACGAAGCTTATAAAACTTTGGAGATGGAGCAAATGATCCATGCAGGCGAAAATAAAATTTATACAACCAGGTGTCCCATTCGAATCAATGGAGAAAGATTGTATGCCGATAAGCCGGCACCGCAATTGGGGCAGCATACTGAAAAAATAAAGCATGATTTTTTAATTGCCGAATAAAGAAATATAGTACAAGAGTGCGACGCCAATGCAGATGAATGGAATTAATGAAGCTTGGTTCAAAAAATAAAAATGAGTTTATTAGAAGATATAATTGTTATTGATTTCAGCCAGTTCTTATCTGGCCCTTCTGCTGCTTTGCGGCTGGCGGACATGGGAGCACAGGTGATCAAAATTGAGAGACCGGGCGTTGGCGATATTTGTCGTGAACTATATGTATCGGATGTGATGATAGAAGGAGAATCAACCATTTTTCATGCCATCAACCGCAACAAACAAAGTTATGCCGCCGATCTGAAAAATGCCGATGACCTGGAAATGATAAAACAACTGCTTGCAAAAGCGGATGTGATGATGCATAATTTTCGTCCCGGTGTGATGGAACGTATAGGGTTGGACTATGAAACAGTAAAAAAAATAAATCCATCTATTATTTACGCAACCATCAGTGGTTATGGAAATGAAGGCCCGTGGAAAGACCTGCCGGGGCAGGATCTGCTGTTGCAGGCAGCATCCGGGCTTACCTGGCTCAATAATAATAATAACGAAGACCCTACACCGATGGGAGTGGCAGTTGTTGATATTATGGCAGGCACACACCTGGCACAAGGCATCCTGGCTACTTTATTTAAAAGAACGATCACCGGCGAAGGTGCGTTGGTGCAGGTGAGCATGTTTGAAAGTATCCTTGATTTCCAGTTTGAATTACTGACCTCCTATTATAATGATGGCCGTCAATTACCGGTCCGCAGTGCGGTCAACAGTGCACATGCTTATATAGCTGCACCCTATGGTATTTATAAAACAAATGATGGTTACATTGCATTGGCGATGGGTGATATTGTACAACTGGCAACACTTTTACAATGTAATCCACTGAAGCATTTCAGCAATCCCAATGACTGGTTTGATAAAAGGGATGACATTAAAAAAGTATTGGCCAATCATTTGCTTACAAACAGCGCTGTAGCCTGGTTAGCAATTTTGGAAGAAGCCGACATTTGGTGTGCACCGGTGATGGATTATGACGGACTGGTGCAGCAGGACGGATATAAGATACTGAACATGGAGGTGACTGTGAAAACAAGTAAAGGCCTTGAAGTAACTACAACCAGGTGCCCGATAAGGGTAGACGGAAAATTATTAATTTCGGATAAAGGGGCTCCACAATTAGGTGAGCATAACGAAGCTATTGACAAACAATTTGAACTGGAAAAAATATTCCAGGAAAAATGATCCTGATTTCTTCTCTTGCCATGAAAAAAATAATTGATACACATATTCATGTTTGGAATTTTGATAAAGCTGCGTATGCATGGCTTGATGGCAATACATCCATCCTGAACAAAACATACCATATCGAAGAAATAGAAACTGAAAGAAATGCAGCAGGCGTTACTGGGGGTGTATTGGTACAGGCTGCCAATAACATTGAAGATACTAACTGGATGCTGGAAGTTGCTGCAAATCATGATTGGATAAAGGGAGTTGTTGGCTGGTTGCCTTTAATGGATACCACAGCTACTGAATGGGCGCTTGAAGAAAAATATAGCAAGGAGAAATATTTTAAAGGCGTAAGACATTTGATACATGATGAAGCTGATCCTGAATGGTTGTTACAACCGGCGGTAATTGACAGCTTGAAAATTTTAGCTCAAAAAAATATCACTTATGATGTGGTTGGTGTGTTGCCACAACATATTGAGACTGTTTTAAAAGTTGCAGAACAAATTCCTGATTTAAAAATGGTCTTTGATCATTTGAATCAGCCACCCATGAAGACAAATGAAAAATTTGGGGCTTGGGGAGACCTGATGAAAATTGCCTCGCAGCATAAAAATTTACATGCTAAAATATCAGGGCTTGGTACAGCAACCGCAGATCCGGGTAACTGGGGTGTTGAAGATATTAAGCCTTATGTTTCGCTTATATTGGAGCATTTTGAAACCGATCGCTGTTTTTGTGGCGGAGACTGGCCGGTATCTTTATTGGCCGGTTCTTATACTAAAACATGGACTACCTATCAGTCAGTGATCAATGAATTGCTGAACGAACAGGATAGCGAAAAAGTATTTTATAATAACGCACAGCAATTTTACAATCTATAAAAACAACGCTGCCATAAAATGGAATTGATAAACGGAGTTTTGTTTCATGCAACCGGTGCATCCAGTGCTGCGCTTTGCTATACACCCGAAAAAAAGGTAGTGGGCTGGAGCTGGCAAACCTATTGGCTGGCACAGGCCTTTGTCTGCTGGCTGGCACTGCCGGTTATCATGGCCTTTGTAACCATTCCACAACTGGCAACGGTTTTAAAGGAAGCTCCATTCTCGGCTATGATCAATTCTTTTTTACTGGGTATGGCTTATGGCGTTGGTGGTACTGCATTTGGAATTGCTATCAGGTATGTTGGTTTCTCCCTGACCTATGCCATTGCGGTAGGCATCAGTTGTGTACTGGGTACTTTATTACCGCCATTGGTGCATGGTACTTTGGGAGATGTTTTAAAAAGCAATGGTGCTTCTTTTTTAATATTTGGAATTGTATTAGGCGCAATAGGCATTGCATTATGTGGCATGGCCGGAAGAAATAAAGAAAAAGATATTGAAAAATCGCAGGAAACCAAGACAACATTCTCATTGGCAAAAGGATTGCCGCTTTGCCTGCTTGCAGGAATATTATCTGCACTCTATGGTTTTTCTTTAGACCAGGGGCAACCCATTGCAGATGTGGCTGCAAAATATGGAGCAGATAATTTCCAGGGAAATGTTATTTATATCTTTTCCAATTCGGGCGCTTTTGTAACAACATTATTTTATTGTTTATACCTGCACAAAAAGAACGGTACATTTAAACAGTATGCTTCAGCAGATTCCGGTGGTAGCCTTGCAAAAAATTATTTAATGTCCTTACTCACAGGCGTGTTGTGGTATGGACAGTTTTTCTTTTATGGTCTCGGCCATGTGCGTATGGGTAATTATAAATTCACCAGCTGGGCCATTCATATGATCATGCTCGTATTGTTCAGTTCCATTGCAGGGTTGATCATGAAGGAATGGAAAAACTGTAGTGCCGTTACCAGGAGGTTGTTAATATTGGCATTGCTGGTGTTGATAGCTGCGGTATTATTGCTAACTTATGGTAATTACCTGGGTGGGGTTTAATAATTTTTATGTTCTATGCTGTATGATATTTCCTTATCGTGTAAAAATATCCCGGTATATATTATCGGGGCCGGTGGCATTGTAAACACGGCTCATTTACCGGCTTACAAAATTGCAGGGTTAAATGTGCAGGGCATTTATGATATTGATCATGCAAAGGCTTTTGCAACAGCATCCAATTTTAATTTACCCAATGTATTTACCAGTGTGGAAGAAATGCTTGCCCATGCTCCTTCGAATGCAGTGTTCGACCTGGCAGTGCCGGGCTCAGAGACGATCAAACTTTTAAATCGATTACCTGTTGGCTCAAATGTACTGGTACAAAAACCAATGGGCGAGAATTTTAGCGAAGCAAAACAGATATTGGCGCTTACCCAGAAAAAGAAAATGCTGGCAGGCATCAATTTTCAGTTGCGTTATGCTCCTTATATTTTAGCAGCTAAAGAACTGATCAGCAAAGATCTACTGGGAGACCTGAATGATATTGAAGTGAATGTAAATGTTTACACACCCTGGCATATCTGGGATTTTTTGCAATCTGCACCCAGGGTGGAGATCTTATATCACAGCATTCATTATATCGACCTGGTAAGAAATTTACTCGGCAAACCCCAGTCGGTGTATGCTAAAACAACAAGGCATCCGGCTATGCCCCGACTGGCTTCTGTACGCAGCAATATCATTATGGATTATGGCGATATGGTAAGGGCAAATATCCTTACCAATCATTGCCATAATTATGGTATACCCAAACAACAATCCTATATCAAGATAGAAGGGAGTAAAGGCGCTGTCATTATCAACTTCGGTGCTTTAATTAATTATCCAAGAGGTGCTGCCGATAGTTTTGAATATATTTTACTGGAAGAAGGCAGGGAAGCAGACTGGCAGAAAATGCATATTGAAGGCAGTTGGTTCCCGCATGCTTTTATCGGTAGTATGCATGAAATGTTGCAGGCGGTAACCGGCGAGAAAGCAAGGCCTGACAACCATGTAGAAGATTGTATCATTACCATGGCTTGTATGGAAGCAGCTTATCAAAGTAGTGAACAAGGCGGAGTTAACGTTGATAGTATTATGTGATCTCTCTTTGTAATTCTTTGTGCCTTCGTGTCTTAGTGGTTAAAAAAAATAAAATGAAAAAAATAATTTTTATACTCCTTGTTCTTATTCAGCAAACATCTATTGCACAACAAATTGCTTTTCCCGGTGCTGAAGGTTTTGGTAAATACGCAACCGGGGGCAGGGGAGGGAAAGTTGCTGCAGTCACCAATCTCAATGATAGCGGCGAAGGAAGTTTTAGAAATGCATTGGAAAAATTTCCGGGCGAACCTTTGACCATCATTTTCAAAGTGTCAGGGATCATTGAACTGCAATCAAAGATCCAGATCAAGCGAAGCAACTTAACCATTGCCGGGCAAACCGCACCGGGCGATGGTATCTGTTTAAAAAATCATTCACTGATCCTTAATGGAGCTTCTTCAAAAGGCAATCATGGTAATATCATCATCCGGTTTATCCGTTCACGCCCGGGTGGAACCGATAAGAAAGGCTTGTATGGTTTTGATATGGAGAACTGCCACGATGTAATTGTTGACCATTGCAGTTTTAGCTGGGCCAATGAGGAATGTGCTGCCATGTACGATATAAAGAATACCACGGTGCAATGGTGTATTGTAAGTGAAGGCTTGTATGAAGCCGGCCATGCAAAGGGACATCGTTCTTATGGTGGGGTGTGGGGTGGACAGTATGCCAGTTATCACCACAATTTAATAGCTCATCAAAATAGCCGTGCCGTTCGTTTTAATGGAGCAAGGGCGCATGATACCATGGCCATTATTGATTATAGGAACAACGTGATCTACAACTGGGGCAATGCAAATGCTGCTTATGGTGGCGAAGTAAATATTTCAGGTGGTGTATCGCAAATTAATCTTGTAAACAATTATTATAAACCTGGCCCTGCCACACCAAGCGAACTAAAATTTGTTCATGCTAATTATGCTGCACAAAATGCAAAAGGTACAGGCGAATGGTATTTGAACGGCAATATCATGGAAGGTGATAAAGCACTTACCAAAAAGAATTTTAAAGGGCTTGATCTTGCTGAAGAAGGTTATCCAAAAAAAACAGAAGCAGGTAATCCATTTACAATTAGCGCCCCAATACCTGAACAAACTGCCGCAGCTGCTTATGAAACGGTGCTGAAATACAGTGGAGCGGTTTTGCCAAAAAGAGATGCAACAGATGCAAGAGTTATTGACGAAACAAGAATCGGTAAAGCAACCGGCATGGGAGTTTTTGGCAAAGCAGGAATTATTGATATGCCATCTGCTGTTGGCGGCTGGGCAGAATATAAAAGCACTGCTGCACCGGTTGATACTGATGAAGACGGCATGCCTGATGAATGGGAGAAGAAGAACGGATTGAATGTGAATGATGCGTCTGATGGGAATAAAGTTGGTTCTGATGGATTTACCATGCTGGAGAAATATTTAAACGAATTAGCCCAGGTTAATAATTAATGAAGAAAATAGTTTTCATATTGCTATTTGTATTTGGAGCTGTTGTTTGCACACATGCAAAAGATGTTTACCTGGTGGTTGACAATAATAATTCTGTGAGGATAAAATATGGCATTGAGAAATTAGAAGCAGCATTGATAAAAATCGGATATAAAGTCAGGTTTGGAACATACAGTAACCTGTTTTCTAAAAACCGGCCGCCGGTTATTTACATAACAGTGAATAATGATAAATTCAGAATTAAAGATGAAAAGGTCGCTGCTTCCAAAGAAGGATTTCAGATCTGGACTGAAAGCAATGATTTGATCCAGATCAAGGGTGTGTCAGAGTCAGGCGTTTTATATGGCTGTCTTGAATTGGCGGATAGAATAATCAAAACCAAAAGATTCCCGCTCGGATTGAATTTTTCAGATGCTCCTGAAATGGTTTTGCGTGGCGCCTGCATCGGCGTACAAAAACCTTATTACCTGCCTGGACGAACTGTTTATGAATATCCGTACACACCCGAAACCTTTCCCTGGCTTTACGATAAAAAATTATGGATACAGTATTTAGATTCGATGGTTGAGAACCGTATGAATTCTTTGTACCTCTGGAACGGCCATCCTTTTGCATCACTGGTTAAACTGAAAGATTATCCTTATGCTGTTGAGGTTGATGATGCCACTTTCAAAAAAAATGAAGAGATGTACAGGTTCCTGACAACAGAAGCTGACAAGCGTGGTATATGGGTGATACAGATGTTTTACAATATCATTGTTTCCAAACCATTTGCCGAGCATCACAAAATAAAAACACAGGAAAGGGAAAGGCCCATCATTCCTGTGATAGCAGATTATACAAGAAAATCCATTGCAGCGTTTGTAGAGAAATATCCAAACGTTGGTTTAATGGTTTGCCTGGGCGAAGCCATGGAAGGTGTAGGTAAAGATGATGTGGAGTGGTTTACCAAAACAATTATCCCCGGTGTGCAGGACGGATTAAAAGCATTGGGTAAAAAAGAAGAACCGCCGATCGTTTTAAGGGCACATGATACTGATGCGCCTTCGGTGATGGAAGCCGCGTTGTCCCTCTATAAAAATTTATATACCGAAGCAAAATTCAATGGCGAAGCATTGACCTATGCCAGGCCAAGAGGAGAATGGGCAAAATTGCACCAGCGCTTAAGTAAGCTTGGGAGTGTGCAGATCGAGAACGTACATATACTTGCCAATCTTGAGCCATTTCGTTATGGCTCACCCGATTTTATTCAGCAATCGGTTGTGGGTATGCATGAAGTGATGGGAGGGAATGGTTTGCATTTGTATCCACAGGCATCTTACTGGGACTGGCCTTACAGCGCCGACAGTGTAAAAGGCAAACGCTTATTACAAATTGAAAGAGATTGGATTTGGTACAAAGCCTGGAGCCGCTATGCCTGGCAAGCAAACAGGAGCAGGGTAGATGAAATAAATTACTGGAGTAATGTACTTGCAACAAAATTTGGTTGCAGCAATGCAGATGGCAGAAAGATATTGGAAGCGTATGAGCAAAGCGGAGAGATCGCCCCTAAATTATTACGTCGCTTTGGTATTACAGATGGCAACCGCCAGACATTAACACTGGGCATGTTGATGACGCAACTCATCAATCCATTTCGTTATGGCTTGTTCACTTTATTATATGATGCTGAAAGCCCTGAAGGAGAAATGCTCATTGATTATGCCGACAAAGCATGGAAGGGAGAAAAACATATTGGAGAAACACCGGTGCAAATAATCAATGAAGTGAAATTACATGGTGACAAAGCTGTAAAAGCCATGGAAGCCATTGAGAAAAATATCAAAACAAATAAAGCGGAATTTGAAAGGCTGAAGAATGATATGCTTTGCTATAAAGCAATGGCTTATCATTATGCAGAAAAAGCAGAAGCGGCACTGGATGTGTTGCGGTATAAATACTCCAATGATATCAAAGACCTGGAAAAAGCATTGCCTGTATTGCAAAAAAGTGTTGACAGTTACAAACAACTGATCGATCTGACCAAGGGAACTTATTTGTATGCCAACAGCATGCAAACACAGCAACGCAAAATTCCCATGCGGGGCGTGGATGGAACTTATAAGCACTGGTCAGAAATGTTGCCGGTCTTTGAAAAGGAAGTAAACAGGTTTAAACATAAAATAGATTCCTTAAGATCAAAGACGGCCAATTTACCAGCTAATATCAATGTATTAAAAAATGCTTCGGTGACAATTTCAGGAAATTCAACCGGCAAATATATACTGGACAGCCTGGCCCAGGTATTTGAAGATACCGGCTTTGTAATTCATACTTATGCCGGTGAACTAAAACATTTACTGGGGCTCCAACTTTCCTTCAGTGAGCAAATGAAACATGGCACTGAAATTAATTTCACCACTGATAAGCCTGTTAAAGTGTTGGTAGGTTTTTTTAAACCAAAGCAGGCTGCTTTTACAAAAGACAGTATTTTCTTAAAAGCGCCTGAGCTGGAAACCAATGCCAGTGCCAATGATTACGGGCAGGCCGAAACAAAGATTGCCAATGGGCTGGTTATACTTGGCATGCCGCCGGTGGATATTCACAGTTATAGTTTTCCGCCGGGAAAAAATACATTAAAGCTTGCTAAAGGTGTTTGCCTGGTCTTAGGTTTTATTGAAGGTGATCAAATTATTCCCTTGTATGATGCCGGGCTAACGGAAAGCGGGAAGAAAAAAGAGATTGATTGGTTGTTCGATTAAAAAATAATTATGAAGAAAGTAATAGCGATAATATTATTGGTTTGCTGTGTAAATACAATTCATGCACAGCAATACTTTGATGTAACTAAATTCGGTGCTAAAAAAGACAGCAGTGCTAAAGCAACAGCGGCTATCAAAAAGGCCATTGATGCAGCTTACAAAGTAGGTGGAGGAACAGTTTATTTTCCTGCCGGAAAATATTTAACCGGGCCTATACATTTGAAAAGCAATATCACCATCTTCATCGATGCCGGTGCAGAATTGCATTTCAGCGATGATTTTGATGATTACCTGCCCATGGTTGAAAGCCGCTATGAAGGTGTTGATGTAATGAGTTTCTCGCCTTTGTTCTATGCTTATAAAGCGGAGAACATTGCGATCCTTGGAAGAGGTAAGATAAACGGGCATGGAAAAAAATGGTGGGATTTTGTAGAAGGTTATAAGAAAGACCAGCCACGCAGCAAATGGCAATACATGTTTGACAGCCTGAATAAAAATATCCTGCTTCCCGATGAGCCGGCACAAATGAAAAGGGGATTTCTTCGTCCACCTTTTATACAACCGATGTACTGTAAAAATATTTTGATAGAAGGTATCACTATCACCAATTCACCTTTCTGGACAGTGAACCCGGAGTTTTGTGAGAACGTGACCATCAATGCAGTAACCATCATCAATCCGCCATCGCCAAACACAGATGGCATCAATCCTGAGTCATGTAAGTACGTGCATATTTCCAACTGTCATATCAGTGTGGGCGATGATTGTATTACTATTAAGTCGGGTAAAGATGTGCCGGGCAGAACAAAAGCCATGCCTGCTGAAAATTATACCATTACCAACTGCACTATGCTTAGCGGCCATGGAGGTGTAGTGATCGGCAGTGAGATGAGCGGAGGAGTTAAAAAAATTACGATCAGCAATTGTGTATTTGACGGCACAGACAGGGGCATTCGAATTAAAACAACAAGAGGCCGTGGCGGTGTGGTGGAAGATATACGGGTGGATAATATTGTGATGAAGAATATAAAACAACAGGCTATTGTGCTGGATATGCAATATTCAAAAGCCGCGGCCGAACCTTTGAGTGAACGTACGCCACAATTCAGGAATATACGGCTGAGCAATATCACGGCTTACACTAAACAGGCTATGTATATTAACGGCCTTGATGAAATGGCTGTGCAGGAAATAAGTTTGAACGATGTGGTGTTTGAAGCAGAAACAGGAATAGTAATTAAAAATGCAAAAGATATTGAACTGCATAATGTAAGGGTAAATACAAAAACCGGTAGCGCTTTGCAGGCAGAAAAAATCGAACGTTTGGATATAGATGGTTTATCAAGTGCCAAACCAATTGCAGATGTTCCGCTGATCAAATTGAATAATGTGCAGGATGTAATGCTGCGGAATTGCTGGCCTTTTAGCGGCACTAAAATATTTGCAACCGTAAATGGAGCTGAAACAAAAAATATAAAGCTGGTTAATAATGAATTGGGAGAAGCAACAGTTATTTATGGAGAAGAAGTGAAGAAGTAAGGGCTATAAAGCTCAACAGAATTAATAAAGATGAATGGAGCGTCGCCAATGTCGCTCCATAGTAGCACAAATAATGGCTAACAAAAAAAAATATTTTATAGCAGCCATACTTATATTAAGTGTGAAGATGAGCTTTGCCCAGGACCTGAAACTATGGTACAATAAGCCTGCAATAAAATGGACAGAAGCTTTACCACTTGGCAATGGAAGAATTGGTGCCATGGTTTTTGGAGGCATTGAACAGGATAGGATACAATTCAACGAAGAAACATTGTGGACAGGCGAACCAAGAGACTATAACAGGAAAGGCGCATACAAATATTTAGATTCGATAAGGCAATTATTATTTGCAGGCAGGCAAAAAGAAGCGGAAGCATTAGCGGAAAAGGAATTCATGGGTACCAAAAGTAATGAAGGCAAAAAAGAAGCCTGGCTGAGATCTGTTTTGCAAAACACAGATCCTGCTGCAGAACATTTTGATGATACTAAATGGAAAACAATGACTGTGCCTTCCTATGAAGGTTGGGAAGTAGCAGGTTTTGAAGGTTTGGATGGAGCAGTGTGGGTAAGAACAAGTTTTGATTTGCCGGCAGCGTGGAATAGAAAAGATATTCAACTTGACCTGAACAGGATCAGGGACTATGACCTGACTTATGTGAATGGAAAACTTATCGGCACACAACAAAATACTGAACAAAGAAAGTATTTAATTCCCGCCTCAGTTTTACATGCAGGCAAAAATACCATTGCCGTGCAGGTGATCAATTATACTGATAAAGGTGGTATCGCCGGTTATAAAGATACTGCCAGGCATATCGGGGTTTATCCCGTTGGTGATGAAGCTGCAAAAATTTCATTGAACGGCCAGTGGAAATATTTTATACAAAATGATGAACCACCTGCTGTGGGTGCTTACCAGGCGGTTTATCAACCGTTTGGTGATCTGTTTTTGCAATTCACTAATACCGCATCGGCAACCAATTACCGCAGGGAGCTTGACATCAGCAATGCTGTGGCTGCAACTTCCTATTCTTTAAATGGTGTTGATTTTAAAAGGGAATATTTTATCAGTCAGCCCAACCAGGTAATGGCGGTTAATCTGACTGCATCAAAAAAGAAAAGTATAAATTTTAGTACTTCACTAAGCAGTCACCATAAAAATTTTGTCCTTAAGAAAATAAACGGCAATACAATATCACTTTCAGTAAAAGTGCGGAATGGTGTTTTGCGGGGTGAAAGTGACCTGCAGGTAAAAACAACAGGAGGCACAATTACGATCGTTGATAATAAAATTGTAGTTGCTGATGCTGACGAAGCAACGCTGTATTTAACAGCCGGCACCAGTTATAAAAACTATAAAGATGTTACAGCTGATCCTGTCAGGCCATGTACCAATGCATTGCGATCTGTTGCTGCAAAAACATACCAGCAAATAAAAGCAGCCCATGTAAAAGAGTATCAAAAGTACTTTAACGGCTTCTCTGTTAATTTCGGAAAGGGCGCCAATGAAAATTTACCTACTGATGAAAGGTTGGAAAAATTCGCTTCTTCAAATGATCCTTCATTCGTTGCTTTATACCAACAGTATGGAAGATATTTATTGATCTCTGCCTCACGCCCGGGCACCAGGCCGGCAAACCTGCAGGGCATCTGGAATGACCTGCTTACACCACCATGGGGAAGCAAGTACACAACCAATATCAATGCAGAAATGAATTACTGGCCAGCAGAACTGTTGAATCTTTCAGCGATGCATGAGCCATTGTTTGGGATGATCGATGAGCTATTGCAATCCGGCAAACAAACTGCAAAGGACCATTACAATGCACCGGGTTGGGTATTGCATCATAATACAGATCTGTGGCGTGGCACAGCGCCTATCAATGCTGCCAATCACGGTATCTGGGTTACGGGTGGAGCCTGGCTTTGTCAACATTTATGGGAACACTATTTATTTACGCAGGATAAAGAATTTTTGAAAAGCAGAGCCTATCCTGTAATGAAGGAAGCTGCTTTGTTCTTCAATTCATATTTAGTTAAAGACCCGGCGACCGGTTATTTGATCAGTACGCCATCCAACTCTCCTGAACAGGGCGGACTCGTTGCAGGGCCAACTATGGATCATCAAATAATAAGAACACTTTTTAAGAATGTAATTGCAGCTGCTGAATTATTAAATGTCGATGCATCGTTCAGAAAAGTGTTGGATGATAAATACAAACAGATCGCACCAAATAAAGTTGGCAGGTTGGGGCAGTTACAGGAATGGATGCAGGATAAAGATGATAGCACCAATAAGCACCGGCACATTTCGCATTTGTGGGGCATGTATCCCGGCAGCGAAATAAACTGGGACGAAGATGCTGCTATGATGAATGCAGCAAAGCAATCATTATTATACCGTGGTGATGCTGCAACGGGCTGGAGCCTGGGCTGGAAGATCAATTGCTGGGCACGTTTTAAAGATGGCGATCATACTTTTAAAATGATCCAGATGCTGATGAGCCTGGTGAAAGGCGGCGCTGGCAGCTATCCCAATTTATTTGATGCACATCCACCATTCCAGATAGATGGAAATTTTGGTGGTGCTGCAGGCATTGGCGAAATGTTATTGCAAAGCCATACAAAATTCATCGATATACTTCCTGCATTACCCGGTGCATTGCCCGATGGCGAAGTAAAAGGTATTTGTGCAAGAGGTGGGTTTGTAATTGATATGAAATGGAGTAATGGAAAACTGGAGAAGTTGGTGATTACTTCCAAAACAGGAATGCCTTTGCTTCTGCGTTATAATAATATGATTAAGAATATTCAAACAACAAAAAACGGGGTTTACAAATTTGATGCGTCACTTAACAAACTATAATTTTTTTTGTGGGACAAACTTTTGTACTACTATGGGACGACATTGGCGACGCTCCGTTCAAATTTTTGTTCATTGTTCAGCGGGTAAATCCTTTGTGCTTCTTTGTGCCTTAGTGTCTTTGTGGTCCAATTCTTTTTCTCAACGACAAGATATCTCACTCAATAATGATTGGCTTACTATTGCACAAGATGATTCGACAAAAGCTTTTTATTTTGAGTATATGCCTCCAAAGATTAATACAGGATGGAAACCTGTTAATGTTCCACACAACTGGGATGCATACGAAGGTTACAGAAGGCTAATACATGGAAATCGTCATGGAAATGCATGGTACAGAAAAGTGATCAATATCCGGGAATCGAAAAATGGGAAACGTTTCTTTTTATTTTTTGAAGGGGTAGGCTCTTACGCTACAGTTTATCTTAATGGAAAATTAGTTGGCGAACATGAAGGGGGCAGAACAACTTTCACTATTGATGTAACCAGTATTATTAAGGCAGATGGAACGAATAATAATTTAGCAGTTAGGGCATTTCATCCCGCCAACATCAAAGACCTGCCCTGGGTTTGCGGTGGCTGTAGCGATGAACGTGGTTTTTCCGAAGGTTCACAACCGATGGGTATTTTCAGACCGGTGCACTTGATCGTTACCAATGATGTTAGGATCGAACCTTTTGGTATTCATGCATGGGCCGATATTAAAACTAATACAGCTTCTCTTTCTGTTAATACCACTTTAAAAAATTATTCACAACAAAACAAACAGGTTACTATTGTTGATCAATTAGTGGATGCAAGCGGGAAGGTCATAAAAGAAATTTCAACTAAACGATCATTACAGGCAAAAGATTCCATTACCGTTTTGCAAAATGCAATTGAAGTAGCCAATCCACATTTATGGAGTACAGAAGATCCGTATCTCTATAAAATTGTTTCTGTCATCAAGGAAAATAATATTGTTATTGATAAAACAGAAACTGATTTTGGTTTTCGTACCATCAACTGGAAAAATAAAACCAATCAATTCTTTTTAAATAATAAGCCGGTTTTCATCAACGGTATTGCAGAATATGAACACCTGCTGGGACAAAGCCATGCTTTCAGCAATGAACAAATTGTTGCAAGGATGAAATGGATACAATCTGCAGGCTTTAATGCTTTCAGGGACGGGCATCAGCCACATAATTTATTGTACGGAAAACTTTGTAACGAAAAAGGTATTCTCTGGTGGACGCAATTATCTGCACATGTTTGGTACGATACAAAAGAATTCAGGGATAATTTTAGAACACTATTGAGAGAATGGGTGATTGAAAGGAGAAATGACCCTTCTGTAGTTTTATGGGGCCTGCAAAATGAAAGCAAGATCCCTAAAGATTTTGCAGAGGAGTGTACCGCACTCATCCGTTCACTCGATCCAACAGCATCCTCACAAAGACTTGTTACAACCTGTAACGGCGGTGAAGGTACCGATTGGGATGTACCACAAAACTGGACAGGTACTTATGGTGGTAACCCTGCAACTTATGGCAACGATCTGAAAAAACAAATACTGGTTGGCGAATATGGGGCATGGCGTACTATTGATCTGCATACCGAAGGTGGTTTTGTACAAAACGGAATTTTAAGTGAAGACAGGATGACGCAGTTGATGGAACAGAAAATAAGATTAGCTGAAAGTGTAAAAGATTCTGTAGCTGGGCAATTCTTCTGGTTGCTTACATCACATGATAACCCTGGCCGTGTGCAGGGAGGAGAAGGTGCAAGAGAATTGGACAGGATAGGCCCGGTGAATTATAAAGGATTGCTGACGCCCTGGGAAGAACCAACAGATGCATATTATATGTATCGAAGCAATTATGCAGATAAGAACAAAGAGCCGATGGTTTATATTGTTTCTCATACCTGGCCCAACCGATGGATGAAACCGGGAATTGAAGACGGTATTATTGTTTATTCTAACTGCGATGAAGTGGAACTGTTTAATGATTTAAATGGTTCGTCTTTAGGCAGAAAAAAGAAAAATGGTAGGGGAACACATTTTCAGTGGGATAGTGTTAACATCCGGTATAATGTGTTGAGTGCTGTTGGTTATACAGACGGAAAAGTTGCTTCAACAGACGTAATAGTGTTGAACCATTTACCGCAATCACCAAATTTTAAGGATTTTAGAGACAGATATTCAACTATGTTAAATCCCCAAAAAGGTTATAATTATATCTATCGTATTAATTGCGGGGGGCCGGATTACCAGGATGAAAATGGAAACATATGGCTGGCTGATAAAAACTATGCAACATCATGGACAGAGGATTTTCCGGATGTGCCGCAAAATTTTGCCAGCCAGCGAAGAACATTTTCTCCTGTTAAAGGAACAAATGATTGGAAACTGTTTCAAACTTTTCGGTATGGTAAGGAAAAATTGAAGTATGATTTTAATGTACCGGAAGGAGAATATTTAATAGAACTATATTTTGCAGAGCCATGGCTTGGCGTTGGTGGCGGTATGAAGGCAAGCGGTATGCGGTTGTTTGATGTGGCCATTAACGGTAAAACAGTATTAAAGGATCTGGATATCTGGACTGAAGCAGGAACAAACACTGCATTGAAAAAAGTGGTGAAAGTGAAAGCGGTAAATGGAGAGATCATTATTTCTTTCCCGGAAAGCAAAGCTGGTCAGGCGATAATATGTGCGATCGCAATCGCATCATCAAATAAATATGTAAACGCAGGCAAGCTAATATATATAGGGAGACCTGCTTATAAATATGAGTTTAAATCATGGTTAGATATTGGCGATAAAGTTTTTGCAACAGATATTATTCAGTTTAATTCTCTGCCTTCAAATTTATTTGGAGCAGATTGGATGCAACTCCATTCACCTAATGAAACCATTCCATTCAATTACCAGACGAAAAGGAAAACAGACTTGTTTGTAGCGGTTAAAAAAGATACAATTCATTTAAAAGGTTTTGATAATACCGGTACCAAAGTTATTACAGATGAAAACGGTGGAACTGTTTACCAGGTATATAAAAAACAACTTTCTGATGGTGAAGTAGTTTCTTTTGATATTAATTCTTCCAAGATGCTTGTGTTTAAGCAACCAGTCAATAATATGCAGCCGGCTTATGATCTTAAACCCGTTACCCAGTACAGAACCAATGCAGTTAAATTGAATGATAATGTAGTTAAAGATTCAGTGAACGGCAGATTGTGTGCTGTGGTAAACACAAATAATAAAGCAACCGTTGAGTATGCTGTTCAAACCGGCGTGGCAGACCGTTATTCACTAACAGTAAAATATTTTTCGGAAAAAGAACAAAGCATTACCGGTAAATTACAATTGCTGGACACAGGAGAGACCATGATGCAGGAAGAGACAGTTAATTTTACTTTTACCCGTGCAGGAAAGTGGAACCAGTTTACCATTAACACTGCCGGCATGATCAACGCAGGAAGCTACACGGTGAGGTTGGTTGTTGAAAATGCAAAAGGCCTGGTCATAAGCAGTATTGATGTACAATAAAAGAGAATGAAACGATTGCTGATTTTTACTGTATTGCTCTTACCTGTTGTTTTGCTGCAGGCGCAAAACCTTTCCGTTGATAAACTCAGCTGCGAACATCGCATAGATCCATTGGGTGTTGATGCGGAGAATCCCATGCTGGGCTGGCAACTGATCTCCAAACAAAATAATGTGCTGCAAACAGCGTACAGGATATTGGTTGCAGATGATGAATCCTTATTGGTAAAGAACATCGGCAATAACTGGGACTCAAAAAAAATACAAACCTCATCTTCCATCCAAATAAAATACCAGGGAAAAATGCTGATGTCAGCAAGAAAATATTTCTGGAAAGTTCTGGTATGGGATAATAAAGGAAATGTTGCTGAAAGTAAGATCGCCAGCTGGCAAATGGGTTTGCTGAAAGAAAAGGACTGGGCCAATGCAAAATGGATCGCTTATGAATCATTACCGGATTCCTTAAGGATCGTTCCTGCTGAACATGGCAATGGCAAAAGGGAATGGGGTAAACGCCCGGATGTTTTGCCGCTTTTCCGAAAGTCGTTTTTGGTTTCAAAAAAAATAAAACAGGCAACGGCTTTTGTGTGTGGACTCGGACAATTTGAAATGAGCATCAACGGAAAAAAAGTAGGGGATCATTTCTTAGACCCGGGTTGGACAAAATTTGACAAGCTGGCACTCTATGTAGGTTTTGATATTAAGGATCATTTAAAGAATGGCAATAATGCAATTGGTGTAATGTTGGGCAATGGTTTTTTTTATATTCCTGGGGAACGTTATCGTAAAATGACCGGAGCTTATGGCTATCCAAAAATGATCACAAGAATTTTGATAGAATACAATGATGGTAGTACGGAAAATATTGTAAGCGATGAAAGCTGGAAAACAGCCCCTTCGCCCATTACCTATTCAAGCATTTATGGCGGGGAAAATTATGATGCAACATTGGAGCAGGAAGGCTGGGATGCTCCCGGCTTTAATGACGCTGGTTGGAAAAATGTTGTATTGACGATGCCGCATGCATTGGTTTCGCAGACAGCGGAACCGGTTAAGGTGATGCAGCAGTTTGAACCAGTCAGTGTGAAGGAAATAAAAAATAATACCCGGGTATATGATATGGGGCAAAACATGTCGGGTATTCCAAAAATATCAGTTGCAGGAAACGCAGGCGATACGATACGCATTACACCGGCAGAATTGGTAAAGGAAGATGGAACAGCTAACCAGCGTGCAACAGGCAGCCCAAGTTATTATCAATACATATTAAAAGGAAGCGGCGAAGAAAAATGGCAACAAAAGTAACGGCAGTAAAAGCCCTGCATACCAGGAACAGCGCTTCAAATGCAGGAACATTTAACTGTTCCAATGAATTGTTCAATAAAATAAACAGCCTTATCAAATGGTCGGTGAACAGTAATATGCAAAGCATATTCACCGATTGTCCGCATAGGGAAAGATTAGGCTGGCAGGAGCAATTGCACCTGATGGGCACCGCCATTCAGTACAATTATGATATTCTTACACTTTCAAAAAAAATGACGGCAGATATAAGAGTAGAACAAAATGCAAATGGGTTGATTCCATCTACTGTGCCCGAATACACCGAAATGCATTTTGCCAATGGTTATTTCAGGGATTCACCCGAGTGGGGTAGTAATGCCATTCTTTTTCCATGGAGTTTGTACCAGTGGTATGGAGATAAGGAAGAGCTGGTAAATAATTATTCCGCTATGCAGAAGTATATGGATTACCTGCGCACAAAAGACAGCAGCTATTTGCTGATGTATGGTTTGAGCGACTGGTACGATCACGGCCCCAACCGCCCGGGCTTTAGCCAGCTAACGCCTATGGGATTAACGGCTACTGCCTATTATTATAATGACCTTACTGTTATGAAAAAAATTGCAACAATATTGGGCAAACAAAAAGATGCTTTAAAATATTGGCAGTGGGCAGATACTGTGAAGCTGGCGTTTAATAAAATGTATTTCCATCCCGAAACAAAACAATATGGCAGTGGTAGCCAGACATCCAACGCTATTGCAATAAGCATGGGGTTGGTAGATGCAAAAGACAAAAAAGCAGTTGTTGAAAATATTGTGAAAGATATACAAGAGCGCAATTACGGTTTAACCAGTGGCGATATTGGTTTTCATTACCTGCTGCAGGTATTAACGGATGCAGGCCGTAATGATATTATTTTTGCTATGAACAATCGTACCGATGTGCCCGGCTATGGTTACCAGTTAACGAAGGGAGCAACAGCACTCACTGAAAGTTGGCAGGCTTTACCAAATGTGAGCAATAATCATTTGATGCTGGGGCATATCATGCAATGGTTTTATGAAGGGCTTGCTGGTATATCACAGGCGGGGAATAGCGTGGGCTATAAAAATATTGTTATCCGTCCGCAGGTAGTTGGCGATATTAACCATGCTGCTGTAGCTTTTCAATCGCCTTACGGAGAGATAAGGTCTGCGTGGAAAAGAGCGGGAAATAATTTTGAATTGAAAGTAACAATACCTCCAAACACAACTGCGGAGATCTACCTTCCGGGTGCAGCTAAAGCTGTTAAAGTGGGTTCAGGCAATTATATTTACCAGGTTATGCTAAAGTGATAGTAAAGTGAAAAAACAATATTGCATTTTCTTTTTTGTGTTACTGATGCTGCAAAATGCATTTGCACAATCGCCAAGTAGTGTTGTTGATTTCAATAAGGACTGGAAATTCTTTTTAGGAAATGATAGTACAGCCATCAACCCAACATATAATGATGCAGCCTGGAGGAAATTATCCCTGCCACACGACTGGAGTATTGAAAGTGATTTTATAAAAGATGCACCTGCTACCAACCAGGGAGGTTCGCTTCCTGGTGGAATTGGCTGGTACAGGAAAATATTTACTGTCCCTTCAACATCAAAAAATAAAAATGTATCCATTGAATTTGATGGAGTGTACCGCAACAGCGAGGTGTGGATAAACGGGCATTATTTAGGCAAGCGGCCGAATGGTTATATTTCTTTCCAGTATGACTTAACGCCTCATTTAAAATATGGAGCTGAAAAGAATGTGATTGCAGTTAAGGTTGATAATTCGCAACAACCAAATTCAAGATGGTATACAGGAAGTGGTATTTACAGGTATGTACGGTTGGTTACAAAGAACAAAATATCCATTGATCATACAGGTACTTTTATAAGTACCTCATTATTTAGTTTTGAAAAAGGACATTGGGAACTTTATAATGTAAATGGAAGCGGTGCAGTATTTGGCGATGTACATATCAATGCCATACCGATCAATAATACTACGCTGCAATCTCAAAAAGTAATTCTTGTAAATACATTGTACGATGCTGCCGGGAAAAAACTGGCAGAAGATAAATCCCGTCCCATGAATGCAGATGCTTCCTCAGGAATGTCAATAAGCATTGACAGAACCGATGCAGTCTGGGGAGTGAAAGATCCAATTCTATGGACAGTAGATCATCCATATTTGTATAAACTGGTTTCTGCCATATATAAAGATGATATTAAACAGGATGAGATCACAACCAATATAGGCTTTCGAAAATTTGAATTTGACAGTGCAAAAGGATTTTTCCTGAACGGGAAACCGTTAAAAATAAAAGGTGTTTGCATGCATCACGACCTTGGTGCTCTTGGGGCAGCATTTAATTATCGTGCAGCAGAAAGGCAATTACAAATTTTAAAAGATATGGGTTGCAATGCAATCCGCACAGCACACAATCCGCCTGCACCTGAATTTTTAGACCTTTGTGATAAGATGGGTTTCCTGGTGATGGATGAAGCATTTGATATGTGGCAGAAAAAGAAAAATAAGTTTGATTATTACATGGATTTTAAACAATGGCATGCACAGGATCTGCGTGACATGGTTTTAAGAGACAGGAATCATCCTTCCATTTTTATGTGGAGCATTGGCAATGAAATAAGAGAGCAGTTCGACAGCAGCGGAACTGCGCTGACAAAAGAGTTGGTGGATATTGTAAAAAGGCTTGACCCTACCAGGCCTGTAACTGCTGCATTAACAGAAACAGTATCTGATAAAAATTTTATAACAAAAGCAAATGCATTGGATGTACTGGGATTTAATTATAAGTATTATGATTATGCAGCTTTGCCGCAACGTTTTCCCGGCCAGAAATTTCTTGCTACTGAAACTGCATCAGCATTGTCAACAAGAGGGGTATATCAATTTCCATCCGACAGTATAAGAATATGGCCACCTGATTACAAAGCACAGGATACATTTGCAGGGAATAAAGACTATACTGCTTCAGCGTATGATAACACGTTTGCTTACTGGGGCGGTACCCATGAAAAAACATGGCAGGCTGTAAAAAAATATCCGCATATGGCCGGCATATTTGTATGGAGTGGCTTTGATTTTTTAGGAGAGCCGGTGCCTTATCCAAAATTTCCTTCAAGAAGTTCTTACTATGGTATTATTGACCTGGCAGGTTTTCCCAAGGATGTATATTATATGTATCAAAGTGAATGGACAACAAAACCGGTTCTCCATATTTTTCCTCACTGGAATTGGAATAAAGGAGATGTAGTTGATGTATGGGCTTACTACAACAATGCAGATGAAGTGGAATTGTATCTCAATGGAAGATCTGTTGGTAAGCGGAGTAAAACAGATTCCACCCTTCATGTAATGTGGCGGGTAAATTTTGAACCGGGTACTTTGAAAGCTGTTTCCCGGAAGAATGGAAAGACCGTGTTGATAAAAGAAATTAAAACTGCCGGTAAGCCGGCCAAAATAGAATTGATAGCCGACCGCAGGATCATTAAAGCCGATGGCAAGGACCTGTCGTTCATTACCGTAAGGATTTTGGATGCAGCTGGCAACCTGGTTCCTGGTGCTGATAACCTGGTAAAATTCTCCATTGCGGGCAACGCAAACATTGCAGCCACCGATAATGGATACCAGGCAGATACTGTTTCTTTAACCAGTCATTCAAGACGGGCATGGAAGGGTATGGCCCTGGTTATTGTAAAAGCTTCTGCAAAAAAGGGGAATAGTACATTAACTGCCAGTTCTCCCGGTTTGCCGCCGGCAACGATTGCATTGAAAATAGCTGATTAACTGTCATTCAGGCTATTTTATCTTTTCATTATTATTTTAAAAAATAGTAAAATCTTACATCTTTATAGCAAAACCTTACATTGTTACTGCATATAGCTACCTGTACCTTTATTTCGATAATGAGCATCCCTTAACGCTCGGTTTTTTAACGATAAAAATGCGCTACATGAATTGGTTCCGGCTTGGTAATAATTATATGCATACCGCAAATGTTGCCGGAGCCAACGGGGTTTATTTTTCCATTCATTCATTCATATTATCCAGGGTAAAAAAGCATATGCTGGCAGTATTTTTATTGTGCAGTATATATACAAATGCACAACAAAATAATACAGGCACAACAGATACAGCGTATCAAAGAGTGATTGCCGAAAGAACTGCTAAAATTGTAAACACGCTGGAAATAACAGATAAGACAAAAGCCGAAAAAGCACAGGCGATCATTGCCAGCCAGTATATACAGTTAAATTCCATCCATGATAACAGTAAGGCAACGGTAACAGCTATTAAAGCAAAACCGCTTTCAAAAGAAGAGATCGCTGATGCAATAAAAAAGGAAGAAGAAAGCAGATCAGAAAAATTAAAGCAGCTACACACACAATTTATTGGTCAGTTAAAAAGCACATTAATCGAAGCACAGATCGAAAAAGTGAAAGATGGGATGACCTACAGTGTTTTGCCAAAAACCTGGGCGGCTTATTTAGATATGCTGCAAAAACTTACACAGGAACAAAAAGATAAAATGTATGCCTGGTTGGTTGAAGCAAGGGAACTAGCTATGGATCAAGGTTCCAGCGATGCAAAGCATGCTGTGTTTGGCAAATACAAGGGTAAGATCAATAATTATCTTTCTGCTGCAGGGTACGATATGAAAAAAGAAGGTGAGGAGTGGGCTAAAAGAATAAAGGAAGCAAAAGAAGCAAAACAAAACTAAACTATAATTATTTATTTTTTCAAAACCAAAGCTATATGATAAAACAAATCTTAAAGAAGGCGCTGCTCCTTCAATTTTTGGTATTATTTAGTTGCCTGCTTTTTGCACAGCAGAAAACTGTAACCGGCAAAATAACTGATGCCGATGGTAAAGGTATACAAGGTATCAATATTGCCATTAAGGGAAGTTCAGTAGCTACAGCTACAGACGAAAATGGAGCGTTTTCCATTGTTGTTCCTGCAAATGAGTCGGTACTTAGAATTTCAGGTACCGGGTATATTTACCAGGAAATTACTGTAGGTACAAAAATTGTAATGTCACTGACCCTGCAAAGAGATATGAAACAACTGGATGACGTGGTTGTGGTAGGTTATGGTACACAAAAGGTCAAAGCTATTACCGGATCTATTGTTTCGGTTGACACAAAAAAACTGGAAGATCTTCCGGTTTCTTCCCTCGCTGAAATGCTGAGAGGACAGGTGCCGGGATTAGACGTCTCCGGGGGTAGCCAACGTCCGGGTACAATGGCAACTTTAAGTATCCGCCAGCAATTCAACTGGGGTAAAGATGGTGGTGGCACCATACCACTGATCATTATTGATGATGTGGTTCAGATAGACCCTGCTACCAATCTTCCAACATTGGATAAATTTAATTTGCTGGACCTTTCAGAAGTGGAAAGTATCACTGTTTTACGTGATGGAAGTGCTGCTATTTATGGTACACGTGCTTCGCAGGGTGCTATAGTCGTAAAAACAAAAAGAGGCAAATTAGGGCCTCCCAAAATAACTTACTCAGCAAAATTTGAAACAAATGATGCAGTAAGTCATGGTAAAGTAATGAATGCAAAAGAGTATGGTATATTCTCAAACAGGTTTCAACGCGGATTAGGATATAATGCAACAGGCAATCCATTTAAGTTTTTCTCCGCCGCAGAATTGGCCGGTTTGGATACCCTGAACTATGATTGGCTGAACAACGACAGAGGCTGGAAAAGGGCAAATGCTATGCAACATTCTATCAATGTAAGTGGTGGTTCTGAAAGAGCAACCTATTTTACCGGTGCGTCATATTATAAACAAGGAGCCAATTTAGGATCGCAGGATTTTACCAGGTGGACATTCAGGTCTGGTACAGATGTGAAGCTATTAAATAGTGTAAAGTTTTCCGCTACGGTTGCTGCTAACAGCTCAAACCTGGAAAAATCATTTACCAAGATCAATTTTTCTGATGGATATGCAAATGGCGGCGAGCAAAATGACTACAGTGTATTATTGCATATGCCGAAATATATTCCATGGCAGTTAAATGTTGGAGGTCTTGACAGGTATATTTCCCCGGTTTTGGGCTTGGATAAAACTGGCCTACCAACTGGTAATAATTCATTGTCAAACTGGAATTATTATGCGTTGCTGGATAATGGATCAATGACAACCAATAAAAGTTTTAGTTATAATGCCAATTTTTCATTACAGTATGATGTACCCTTTATTGGCGGGTTATCAGCAAAGGTTAATTATTCAATAGGATCTACTTCAAGCAATACCGAGCAGGTACAAATGCCACTGATACTGTCACAGGGAACAAATATGGGGAATACTGTAAATAATCATTTGTATGGTTCACCTACCATCACCTGGACTCACGGGAACGTTAACAGAAGTAATTCAAGGGTTACTTACGATAATACAACCGGTACACTTGAACAGGTCAACTTTTTTGTAAACTATGATCGTAACTTTGGTAATCACAGTGTATCTGCAATGGTCTCAGGTGAGCGCTCTAAAGTTGGTTCGGAAGACCGTTACCAGATCTACGAAAACCCGATCCCCGGAGTTTATAACGGAACATCGGTTTCTGCCGGAACTTTGAATACTTCCAACTCAATTACCTACAGGTCAGAAGCAGGTACCATATCCTACCTGGGACGTGTTAATTATAGCTTCAAAAATAAATACTTTGCCCAGTTTGTATTCCGTACTGATGCTTCCAGCAAATTCGCTCCTGAAAATTACTGGGGTTTCTTCCCGGGTGTGTCAGCGGGTTGGGTTATTTCAGATGAACCTTTCTTTAAAAAAAGGATCAAAGCGATCAACTACTTAAAATTGCGTGGTTCCCTTGCTAAAACAGGTAATGATAATGTAAAAGCCTGGAAATGGATGCAATTGTACACACTTGCACTTGACAAAGGCATGGCGTTTGGAACTGCCGGTGGTAACTATACTTATGGAATTACACCCGATGCTACACCTAACAGGACTATCAAGTGGGACAGAACCATACAAAGGAATGTTGGGATAGATGTAAAATTATTGAATAACCGCTTATCTGTTAGTGTAGATGGTTACTATAATTCATCTAAAGATGTGTTGACTTCGATGGCGGGTGCTGTTAATGTTCCTATATCGGTAGGTGGTGCATTTGCTGAACAGAACTATGGTGCAGTTAATTTTTGGGGAGCAGAAATTGCCGCAACATGGAACGGGCGGATGGGTAAAAATATAGATTTCTCTGTAGGGATAAACTTTGGTATCTCAGATAATAAAGTAAAAAATTATTTAGATCAGCCGTTTAGCTATCCATCCGCCTATGCGGGCAAGCTACAGCAAGGTTATTCTTTGATCGGTGCCCAATGGGGTTTCAAAACCTGGAAAAATACTTCATCAGGAGATGGTATCCTGAGAACAGATGCTGATCTGGATGCTTACTGGGGCTACCTGACAAACCTGGCTACCCAAGCAGGCGGGGCCCCTAAATATTTTGATATTGCAACCAGGAGTGGCATGAAGAAAGGTATGCTTGCATACGAGGACATCAGGGGTGCTCTTAATGCAAACACAAAAACGATCGCAGGCCCTAATGGCCAGATAGATGATGTACAGGGACAGGACTTTGCGATACTTGCAAAAAGAACCCGGTCTTATGGTTTTACTACCAACATTGGAGCAACCTGGAAATCTATCAGCTTTTTAACTCAGATATCTACAAGTTGGGGAGGATATAACAGCCTGGACCGGATAAAACAGGGAACCAGCAGCACCAACGCCGGTTGGTCACAGGTTACTTACCTGAACGATATGTACGACTCAACCGACAATCCCAATGGTAAATATCCAAACATGGCTTTTTATGACTATGCTTATAAAACTTCTGATTTCTGGGATATGCCAACTTTCAGGTGTGTAGTACGCTCTTTAAGTATCGGTTACACTTTACCAAAATCGTGGGTGAGCAAGGCGCATATGTCAAATGCAAAGTTGATATTATCAGGATATAATTTGTGGGATCTATATAACCCGTATCCTAATAAGTATCGTAATATGTATGATGCACCTAATGTAAACTATCCTACACTCCGAACATGGTCGCTTGGAGTAAACGTGGGATTTTAAATTGATTTATCGTTCAAAAAATTGAAAATAAATAAATAAATAAAATGAAAAATAAAACATTATACCTGATCCTGTTTGGCCTTGCAGCCCTGATACAGACGAGTTGCAAGAAAAGCCTTTTAGAAGATATGAAGGCCTATGATAAATACGATGAAAACACTACTTTCACCAATGAAGTGCTGACAGGGTATTATATTGACAGGCTGTATAATTATTTCTTTGTCAACTATAGAACTCCAACACAAGCCGAAACTGTTGCCGGCGGTTTTGATGATTCCAGGACAAGGATGACAGAAGAAATTGGTGGGGGAACATTGCCTAATTATATCAATCCCAATAGAAACCTGCAACTGGCAACCGAAGCTGATACCTACTATGGGGGAGCACTTACAACCGGCATTGTAAATACACCTTACACCCGTATCCGTTTAGCTAACGACCTGATCGAAAAAATAGATGGTATCGGACAGGTAATGACTCAAACATTTAGAAATACAGCGAAAGGGCAGATGTATTACCTGCGTGCATTACAATATTTTTACCTGGTGCGTACCCATGGAGGTGTTCCGCTGGTACTGACAGTTCAAAATGCAAGCAGTACAGATTCATCTATCAGAATTCCAAGGTCTACAGCTTCAGAATGTTTTGCGCAAATTGCGAAGGACCTTGATTCTGCCGCCGCTTTGCTTCCTGCTGTCTGGACAAACCCAAGCACGAATTATGGCAGGGTTACCAGTGCAACAGCGCTTGCTATGAAGAGCCGTATATTGCTTACAGCTGCAAGTCCTTTATATAATACTGATTGGGATAATGCAGGAAGTGTGAAATGGACAGCTGCTTTAAATGCCGGATTGCAGGCTGAAACTGCATTAACAGCTGCTGGCTATGGTTTATATGGTACTACTGCAAAGCAGTGGGGCGAATTGTTTTATATTAATGATAATTCCTTCAATAAAGAAGCTATTTTCTCAGTATTACTTTCTACCAATACAACAAGTTCTGCAGGTTATAATGGTCCATGGGAAAATTCAATACGACTTAAAGATTATAATGGTGGTG
>Ga0193752_1000752_pt1 | contig 29551 bp, 28 predicted proteins | sample H1c1metaG_FD_144924 | JGI IMG/M metagenome (GOLD analysis project Ga0193752, IMG submission 144924) | Soil microbial communities from a riparian zone of the East river system, Colorado, United States - H1c1 | ecosystem: Environmental > Terrestrial > Soil > Riparian zone | place: USA: East River...
GTTCGGCGGTGAAACGCTCAGCGGCAGCGACGCTCTTGCAAAAGCGGGCCTCACACCGGTCGTGCTCAAAGCAAAAGAAGGCCTTGCTCTTACCAACGGCACGACAGTTATGACCGCCGTTGGCCTGATCGAAACGGCCCGCTCGATTCGCCTTGCTGAGCTTGCCGACATATCAGGCTGCCTCAGTCTCGAAGCGTTGAATGGAACGCTCTCGGCTTTCGACGAACGTATTCATGCCCTGCGTCCGCATCCGCGACAAATCGAATGCGCCCGCAATTTGAGAAACATTCTTGACGGAAGCGATTTTACACGCGGCTTTGACCCGACAAATGTGCAGGACGCCTACACGCTCCGCTGCATCCCGCAGGTCCACGGAGCCTGCCGCGACGCCATCGCCTACGCCGAATGGCTGCTTAAGATCGAGTTAAATTCAGTCACCGATAACCCATTGATCTTTGTCAGTCGTAAGTCTGATGTCTTGAGTCCTGAGCAGGAAGAACCCACTGAGCAGGAAATGACTCCCGACTCAGGACTCCAGGCTCAAGACTTAATTGAGGTTATCTCCGGCGGCAATTTCCACGGCGAACCGCTCGCTCTCGCTTTCGATTATCTGACCATCGCGCTTTCCGAACTTGGCAACATCTCTGAACGACGCATAATGCGCCTCACCGATGAATCGTCGAATGCCCACGTTCTGCCGCCTTTCTTGACCGAGAACGGCGGGCTCAATTCGGGTTTTATGATCGTGCAATATACAGCCGCGGCATTGTGTACTGAAAACAAAGTTCTCGCGCATCCGGCCAGCGTCGATACCATACCGAGTTCCGCAAATGTCGAGGATCACGTTTCGATGGGCGTCACCGCCGTCTTGAAATTGCGTCAGGTCGCAAACAACCTTTCGACGATACTTGCGCTCGAACTTTTCTGCGCGGCTCAGGGCATTGATTTCCGGCGGAAAGTAATCGGTGCGGACAAATCTCTCGGCAACGGCACGGCGGCGACATATCAGGCGATCCGTTCGGTCGTGCCGTTCATCGAAAAGGATGAATATATGAAGCTGCATATGGATGCCGTAGAAGAGATCGTTGGCAGATTTGTTTTATCCGGTTAGAGGCTCTATGGGAAAAGATGTTTCGTTATTTACGCGCTTTGCCAAGATCGCGTCGTCGATCGCAGGAAAGCCCGCGACGTTCATTGCGGCAGTTTTTATCATCATCGGCTGGGCAGTGACAGGCCCGCTGTTTGGTTTTAGCGACACATGGCAGTTGGTGATCAACACGGGCACGACGATCATTACTTTTCTGATGGTCTTCCTGATCCAGAATACGCAGAATCGGGATACCGAAGCATTGCAGATCAAACTGGATGAGATAATCCGTTCGCTTAAAGGAGCCAGAAACGAGGTTCTTGATCTTGAGGATCTGGATGAAAAGCAGCTAGATCAAATACGAAAGGAATATCAAGATCTGGCGGAACACGCTCGGGATCATTTGAAAGGCCGAATGCATTCGACTGACGACTAGATGGCAAAACTGCAAATAGATTTGATCTGCAAAGCGCGGAAACCGTTGATACTGGCGGTTTTCTTTTTGCTGCCCGTAATTACAAACGCTCAAGTCTTTATTCAAATAGCGAGCCAGCGGTCGAAGGCTTCCGGTAATTTTCAAAAAATTTGTCCATCTGAGAGCGATCCGGTCGCGACCCGTGTTCTCAAGGAATACGGCTCGCTTTTCATTGCCGCGAGTACGATCCAGGTTCCCGCAAAATGTATTTTCGAAGATGAAGCGGACGTATCCCGATTCCAGACATCCATTGATATGTCGTCGTCAAAGCTCGGGAACGCAGAGATCAGCCTTCAGTCAGCCGCAATGTCCGATCTACTCGCGGCAATACAGGAAGCGAGTGAAAACAGATCGCGCATCACGCCGCTCGATGGAGCGATCGCCGGAACGCGTTCTTATGCGGACACGGTGCGTTTATGGAATTCGCGATTTTACCGGGCCTTGAACTACTGGGAAAAGAAGGGACGGATCGCAAAGTCGGACGCCGATAATGCACGAAAACTCGCTCCTTTTAGTCAAGTTCCACAGGTCGTCGCGTGGGAAGCGAAAGGTCTCTATTTCAGCACAAATTTCTCGCGCTCGATATTTTCGTCTGTCGCTCCGCCGGGAACTTCGCAGCATCTTTCGGGCCTTGCGTTTGACGTTGCAGAATATGCGAACAGTCGTGTGCGGGCGATATTGAATAAGCACGGCTGGTTTCAGACCGTCGCCGCGGATGAACCGCATTTTACTTATCTTGGTTTTCCCGAAAGCGAATTGCCCAAACTCGGCTTGATTTTGGTCACGAAAAACGGCTATAAGTTTTGGGTACCCGCAATTAAGTAAACTCGTATGATCTGCCCGCAATGCAAAACTGCCAATGACGATGAATATGTGTTTTGCGTAAATTGCGGCACGTCGATCGGGCCTGATTCGCATGCCACCGTTAGTTTCGATCCGCGCACGTCGCCTCAGATCTCGCGGCCCGATCCGCTGCCGGAAACGGTGTTTGTAAAGGAATCTGTGCCTATGCAAACGTCGCCGGCCTATCCATCGGAATCGACCATTATCCGGCAACCGGCACACAAATCGCGATTGCCTTTGATCGCGGGAATTACGGTAGTTTTGCTGGCAGGTCTTGTGGCCATTATCGCGTTGGGCGTCTATTTCATCAGCCCCGGCGTTATAGACCAGAGAGCCGAGATCTTCCCGGACCATCTGGGACTTTTTTGGCGAAAAGATCCAAACGCCGCTTTGGTCGAGGTCAAGAAGCTTGATTATACAAACGCTCTCGACGGCAGGAACGCTTTGTTAAAGGACGAGACCTTGCAGATAGTGTCAAACCAGCCTGATTTGATCTTGTATGCCGACGCGGCAGAAGTTTCGTTGGGCGATCTTCGTTTTGTAAAGCTGGATACGTTGACCGATGAGGGTAAAGTCAAATACCTTGATTTTCAGGCCTCGCTGATTGACGGGAAACCTGCGATGAAGCGGATAAAGTTTGAAAGGCCGCTGGAATCCGGCCGCTATGCGTTCGCTTTATTTTCGGGTTTTCTGACAGAAGGGAAGCATCGTTTTTGGCCAATCGAGATACGCGACAGCAACGCTCCGGCGGGGCAGTTTACCCAGGAATTATCTTTGTCAATAAAGCCGACAGGCACGCCGCAGGCGAACACCAATACGAACACGAATCAGGCGGCCCAGGTCGTTGAGATCCCGGCCGGGGCGACCATCGCCTATTGCGCCCGGACCGACGTGCGGCTGCGCCGATCGGCAAGCCTCAGCGGTAAACAATTGGATAAGCTGGCAATCAAGCAAAAGGTATATGTGATTCGTTACTCGGAAAATTCCGACCTGTGGAACGGGATCGAATCGAACTGGGCGTTGGTGCAGACGGAGAAGGGAAAACAGGGCTGGGTTTTTAACGCATTTTTAGATCATGGAAAAAATTAACAGGAACAATTCTGTAACGTCGGGCGTCTTTGCGGTCACAGTATTTTCGCTGGTCGGCGTTGCCTGCTGGGCCGGATCGACCGGATCGGAAAAGCCGCGCGACGACGGCCCGACGACCGTCTATACGCCAAACGCATCCACCGACAACACGAACAAAAAAGACCAGAATACGAACATGACGAACAGCAAGGTCACCGCGAAAGGATTTTCGGCTAATTTGCCCAGCAGTTTTAGATACCCGACGGACGAGGCAGGTAAATTGCTATTAAAGGAATACGGATCTGTCTTTGTCGCCCGCGGCGGCGTGACACCGCCAAACACGGTTGTGTTCAAAGATCAGGCCGAGGTTACCTCGTTTCAGAACAGCCTGAAAACATCGACCGAAAGCCTCGGTGGTTTCTCGCTCGAATTGCAGGCGGCGGCAATGGACGACCTGAAGAAAGCGATCGCAGATGCTAGATCTGCCGGCGTTTCCGTCTCGCCACGCGATAAAGATTCCGCAAAACGAAGCTACGACGAAACCATCGAACTCTGGGCAAGCCGTGTCGATCCGGCACTAAAACACTGGGTCGGCAAAGGCAAAATGACCCAGGCACAAGCCGATAAGCTTAAAGCTCTTACACCCTACGAACAGGTCCCCGAAGTGCTAAAGCTTGAAACCCAGGGCATCTATTTCGCCAAAGACCTCTCGAAATCGATCATCTATTCCGTCGCCCCGCCCGGAACATCGCAGCATCTCTCAATGCTCGCGTTGGACGTAAAAGAGCACGAAGACCCCAAAGTCCGCGACATCCTGGCCAAAAATGGCTGGTATCAGACTGTTAAATCCGACCTGCCGCATTTTACCTATTTAGGTGTAAGTGAAAGCGAATTGGAAAAGCTAGGCCTAAAAAAAGTAACGGACGATGGCCGGACTTTCTGGATCCCTGAGATCTAAGCCGATCTATGGCGGAAAAAAAACTATTGACATATCGGTGAGATGAGAGCAAAATGCTTGCATACACAACCGATTCGGTCTCCCACAATAAAATATCGGCGATACTTCCACCTAGTGCCGCCGGTATTTTTTTTAATCCCGACAACATTATCAGTGACTGCCAAGACTTATTAATCTCTAGGCCGCTTTCTACTGTTTGCGATCGTCAGAATCTCACCGGACTCAAGAATAAAAAAAGTTTGAATATCTAGACGATGACAATCCTTGCCTTCGCTTGTTCTGAAATATTGTTGGCCACGACCGCCTTCGGTGCAGCGGGTAAATTGATCGAGCAACGATACGTTGTGGTTATCATCCACAACGAAGTATTGGTTGGTTAGGAGGTCGTCATTCATATAGGCGATTGTTATCCAACTGTGATGATTTGGATCAGACAAATGCCTAAAGCGAGCGGACTACCAATTTTTAATTCGTCCGAAAATAGAAAAGGGCCGACAACGCATCTCCCACAATACGTTCCGGCCCCTCTTTGACCCAAGCGATACAAGACCGCCCTTAGGTCAAATTGATACTAAATAAAAACAAATAAAATTAGGGTGATTGTCGGTCGAGTGTGGGAAGGTTCGACTGTTTGTTGGTCGAGTGTGGGAATGTTCGACTATTTCTGCGAATGCACGATGCGATATAAGCGATCGTGTAATTTGCAGGTGCCACCAACTATGGCAACTTGATTATACTAAAACACCAAATCAATGCAAAATTCCAAATTTATTTGGTACACCCGGCAAGATTCGAACTTGCGACCCTCTGATTCGAAGTCAGATACTCTATCCAGCTGAGCTACGGGTGCATCCAGAAAAAAGTTTAGTTTGCGGACGGAGATATTGCAAATCTTATGATCTAGCCCGGCGGTTTGATAAGAGAAGGTTCGGGCATCTTTTGCAGGCCTATGCGTATAAACCTTACGATCTCGCGTATCTGAGCCTCGCCTATTTTGTCCTTGAACGCCGGCATCCCCTCATCCTCAACTCCAAAGTATATATATTTGATGATCTTGTCGTCATCAAATTTCTTGATCTTTTCAGATGTAAGGTCGTCCGGGTTGATCGATTTTCCCTCGATCGCGATCTTTCCACCCGTGCCGTCTTCCTTATGACATGCCGCACAGTTTGCAGAATATATTTGCCTGCCTATGGCGAGTTCGTCCATAGGCGTGCCGACAGGAGTTGCGGCCTCAGAAATGGTTTTACCGTTCGCAGCGCCGTTAGGCGACGGCGTTTCACCGCATGCGAATATAGATAGCGAGAAAATACTTATGATCAAAACCTTTATAAATTTCATTTGAGCAACTAACGGCGTTTGATTTGCGAACGAGCAAGAGTTTAACGTATAAGCAACAGGAGTTGCAATGCATCTGGAAAATGGAATTAAAGAAAATAATGATCGACGGCGCATGGGTTGAGACAGCAGATAGCTTTTCAGTGAGGTCACCTTTTTCGGGCGAACACCTTGCAGACATTAGCACTGCGGACGCCAACGATATAGAGACATCGTTAGCTGCCGCTCAGGCCGCGTCCGTTAAAATGCGCGGGCTGGCAAGATTTCAGATCGCTCAAGGGTTACGTGCTATTTCGTCCGGCATCGACGCTCGCAAAGACGAATTCGCCCGGACGATCGCACTCGAATCGGCCAAACCTATGATGTATGCGCGCGGCGAGGTCAATCGGGCGATCGCGACTTTTGCATGGGCTGCTGGCGAGGCAGAAAGATTTACAGGCGAGATCGTTCCGGTCGATGTTCAGCCCAGCGGTCGCGGCAAATGGGCTCGAACGATCATGCGTCCGCGGGGGGTGATCTATGGCATAACGCCGTTCAATTTCCCTCTAAACCTTGTCGCGCACAAGGTCGCTCCCGCATTGGCCGCCGGGAATGCGATCATCATAAAACCAAGCCCGCGAACTCCGCTGACATCGCTCCTTCTTGGCGAAGTATTCCTCGAAAGCGGCCTGCCGAAAGGCGCATTGCAGATCGTCCCGACCGATATCGAGAACATCGATCTGATATTAAATGACGAACGCGTTTCGATGATCTCGTTTACGGGCAGTGCGGCCGTTGGTTGGGACATTAAAAATCGTGCCGGGAAAAAAGCCATCGCTCTTGAACTCGGCGGCAATGCCCCGGTGATCGTGGACGAATCTGCTGATATTGAAAGATCGCTTTCCCGCACGCTTACTGGTGCCTTCGCATATTCCGGCCAGGTCTGCATTTCCGTCCAGCGCGTTTACGTCCACGAAAGCAAATTCGACAACTGGACCGCAGATCTTGTGGAACGTGCCAAGTCGCTTAAAAATGGCGATCCGCTAAAAGACGATACGCAACTTTCCGTAATGATCGACGAAGCATCGGCAAAACGGGCCGAATCCTGGGTGACCGAAGCAGCGGACAACGGCGCCGAGATCCTGACAGGCAACAAAAGAGACGGAGCATTCCTGAACGCGACGATCCTGACCAAGACAGATCCGGAAATGCGTGTCGTTGCCGAAGAGGTTTTTGCTCCTGTTGTTGTCGTCGAAAAGTTTAGCGAATTCAGCGAAGCCGTTGATATGGCGAACAACAGCAAATACGGTTTGCAGGCCGGCGTATTTTCAAACGATAACCGAAACATCGAGTTTGCGAGCGAACATCTCGAATATGGCGGCGTAATCATAAATGATTCGCCCATTTTTCGCGTGGACAATATGCCTTACGGCGGGCTTAAGGAATCTGGATTTGGCCGCGAAGGCGTTCGGTATGCGATGGACGAAATGTCTGAGGTCAAGCTGGTTGTGAACGATCAGACATAAAGCCTTTCTTTCTTTTACAGAAATCCGCTATCTTCAATTCCATGAAATGCATAACTCTTTTCGCGGCCTTATTGACACTCTCGACCATTTTGTCCGGTCAGGACCTGCAGATCGCCGGTCTTGGCGGTTCCGTCACGGTGCGGCGCGACGGACGGTCGATCCCGTATATCGAAGCAAAGAATGAGGCCGACCTGTACTTCGTGCAGGGCTACGTTACGGCAAGCGACCGGCTGTGGCAGATGGACCTGATGCGGCGGTTGGCACGCGGCGAAACGGCAGAAATATTCGGCAAGTCCGTGCTTGAGGAAGACAAACGCTGGCGACGGTTCGGTTTCGCGGCTGTTTCGGAAGAGAGCTTGAAATACCTTTCGCCGGAACTGAAGGCGACTCTCGATGATTATGCTCGCGGCGTTAACGCTTACATTGCCTCGTTGGATGATAAAACTCTGCCGGTCGAGTTTAAGATCCTTCAGTACAAGCCTCGACCCTGGACGCCATCGGACACGATCGTGATCGGAAAGATACTCGCGGATGCGTTGAGTTCGACATGGCGGCTCGACCTATTGAAAGCAACGCTTCAAACACTTCCGAAGGACAAATTCGACGACCTTGCCAACACACAAACCGAATACGACGTGATCATGTTCGGCAAAGACACGGCCAAAGCGAAGAAAGCAACGGCAGTCGAAACCAAACGATTTGAGATTTCCGAAAGCCTTTTGGCAGCCGTGGAAAAGGACGAGAAAGCGAGGAAGCATTCGCTCGAACGCGTTGGACTTTATGCCGAAGATCTCGCCGCCAGCAATAATTGGGTTATCTCCGGCAATCGTACTGCCGATGGCAAAGCTTTGTTGGCAAATGATCCGCACTTGCAGGCGACCGCTCCCGGCATCTGGTATTTGTCCCATCTCGAAACACCGACGATGCGCGTGGCCGGTGTAACATTTCCCGGCGTTCCCGGCATCATCCTCGGTCATAACGATCAGATCGCGTGGGGAGCCACCAACGTCGGGCCCGATGTGCAGGACCTTTATGTCGAGACGTTCGACGGAGCAGGGAAGTCAAAGACCGCGTCCGGCTGGGAACCGGTAAAAGTCCGAAAAGAAGAGATCCGCGTAAGGGCAAATCCGCTAAAGACGGATACCGAAACGATTGCGCTGGATGTGGAAGAGACCCGAAACGGTGTCGTCATATTAGAAGATGGCGGCAAGAAATACAGCCTTAAATGGACGGCCCTTGACGCCAGGAACAACGACCTCGCCGCGTTCTTTATGCTCAATCAGGCAAAGAGTTGGGACGAATTCAATACAGCTTTAAGCACATATCGCGGATCGTCGCAAAATTTTGTCTTTGCCGATGTAAAGGGAAATATCGGCTGGCATATTGCCGGTGCGATCCCGCTTCGCAAAACCGGCGATGGTTCGCTGCCGTATGATGGTTCGACCAGCGACGGCGACTGGACAGGGTTCATCCCTTATGCCGAGTTGCCCAATCTTTATAATCCGCCAAGCGGTTTTATTGTCACGGCAAATCAGCGAATTGTCGGCACGGATTATAAGTATCCGAGTTTGGTGCGAGAGATCGCTCCGCCCTGGCGTGCCCGCCGGTTGTTCGATCTGCTGAACGGCGAAACAAAAGCGACGATGGATTTCGTCAGCAAGGCACAACACGACGCATTCAATATTCCGCTATCGAATCTGGCTAAGGAAATAACGAAGGCAAATGCCGCTTCGCTGGAAACGCTTGAGACGATCCGCTCGTGGGACGGTCGAATGACGCCTGATTCTAAGGCGGCATTGGTCGTCAACGAGATCAGAGGTTGTCTGGCATCAAAGATCGCCGATGAAAATAAGCCTGCTCCGGTAAACGCTATCCGCGAACGCATTCTCGATCAGGCTGTCCGCGGACGGACCGCAAAATGGCTGCCTAAACAATTCGCCGACTATCCCGCATTCATTAAAGCGTGCGACACGGAATCGACCGCCGCATTGGCAAAACGATATGGAGCCGATGTGGCAAAATGGACTTGGGGAAGCGTTTCCGTCGCACGATTTCCTCATCCGCTCGCGGCAGCACCGTTGATTGGCGGACAATTTGCGACACCAACCGTCGGGCTTGACGGCAGCGGACAGACACCGAATGTCGCCTCATACGTCTCAATGCGTTTCATCGCCAGCCCGGGAAATTGGGACGCGACACGTCACGTAATTCCCCTAGGCCAAAGCGGTGACCCGAGATCGCCCCATTTCAGAGACCAATTCGAAGCCTGGCGAACCGGAACCCCGGCCGTATTTCCATTCTCAAAGGACGCAATAATTAAGTCAGCGGTCTCATCAACGACCTTCACTCCATAGTGGATCTTAGGTAAAAGCCCCATTTTTGCGCCGCGCCGTTTGCGCCGGCGCAAGCGGCGCAAGGCGGCGCAAGAATCGGCTTTTCTGGCATTCTGATCTTTTTGGGCCATTTATCAAAGAACCACGACAGCCAAATTGTAGATTAGTGTTGCACCGATGTCAATATGTTTCAGTGATGGGTAGTGTCCTAATTGTGTGTTGTTTCAGCCATCTGTCGCGCTTGATCTTCTTTCATACTTATTTTTAGACCTTTATACATACCGTATATTGCAGGCACTAGAACAATCACCATTGTTTTAACAAAGCCATCGCGCGTAATTAAATTATCCCAAAAGTCTTTACTAATAAAACTTGAAATGAAAAAGGCGACGAAGGCTACAAAAAAGAGAACCACTAATAGTTGTTTAATAAAATAAGAAACAACTTCTCGTCGGGTTCTTAAAGTTACGAAATCTGATGTTAGAGTGAAACCAATCCAATAGATGCCGGATATGATCGCCCACGAACCAAATACATACATCCAGCTCCGCGCAACGCTCTTTAGTTTGAAAAACTCTATTCCGTACAACATTCCAAACAAAAGCCCGATGACGGGGAGTCCGATGGCAAAAGCCACAACTGGACTAAGAAACATTCCTAGAATAGATAAGATGATTTGTTTTAGAGCGCTTCGGAATTTACTCATTGCCACCTCTGTATATTGCGTGCTATCGTAACGGTATATGCCAAAGCGGTCAAGCAAAGACGAGAATCAATTAGCGAAGGGCTTGATCGATGAGATCATAGCTGAAACTGAGAGTCAGGATACTACCGAACTAGCCCGTCCTGAAAAGAATCCGGCAGCCGTCGCGCTCGGCAGGCTCGGCGGTCTGAAAGGCGGCAAAGCGCGGGCTTCATCACTCACGTCTAAACGCCGCTCTGAAATTGCTAAAAAGGCGGCTGATAGTCGCTGGTCTAAGAAGAATCAAGATAAGGGATAGCCTCTTGCCCCGCTCTCGTAAAACCTCGCGCCTCTATCCGCTCAAGCACACAAGATGTTGTGTGTGTTGCTAAAATGCGCCCATTTTACAGTGTTTCGGAAAATAACCCCTTTACAAGCCCCAATGACATCTATATAGTAACCCTTAATCAGTAAAGGGGCGTGAGACTGGCTATGGAAGATGAGCAATTATTTGGTGAGTTATTTGAGCGACGAATCGTTGATGCAATGGGGCGATACCGCTCCGCTCTTAGTAAGGTGCGGAAGGCGATTGACGCTTTCAATCTGGCCAAAAGCGATGTCGATATGCTGACTGGCGCTCGCGCAGTAATAAGCAGGGGAACAAATAGGGCATACATTAAACCGGAACTCGTCAGCGTGGAACTTGTTGAGTCAGTGGAAGTGGAAGTTCCCGTTAAGGTCAGGCGCGGCAAGACGACAACTAAAAAACCTGAAAAGACGGCAGAGGGCAGAAAAGGGAAGGCGTTAGATTTTTCTCTTGACACTAAGGCGGGCATTCTCCGTAACACGCTATACGCACTGGAGGAGGGAGTAGATATTGATGCCATTTTTGATAAGTTGCCTGCAACCACGAAGCCCGAACTTCAGATCAGCAAGGGCGACCTATTTAGGATGCTGCCCCGTTTTGTCGGACGCGGGGAAATGGTAAAGGTCGGTCGCACATACTGGCGCCCGGAACACGTGCCGGAATCTGCATACGAGCATTCACTTTTTTTTGCCGGGGAGGATCAAGACGTATAAACGATAAAAGCGACGGTGCAGATTCTAGGCCGCGTCCGTCGCTTTTACCACTTAAATAAAGAAAAGTTTTCGCCCGTATAGCTCAGTCGATAGAGCAATTCCGTCGCAGGGATAGGTCGCCAGTTCAAGTCTGGCTGCGGGCTTTCAAAATTTGGGGATAGCAGGCTGCGTCTGGGCGGCTACTCACCTTTCCGGACGAGGATTCAAGTTCCTCTATCTCCAAATCCAACTTTTCAATAGGTATTGCTACCGTCGCTATTTATAGCACTCTGACGCGCGCGGTGCAACCTAAAAGTGTTGCTGTGTTGCTTTATTTATGCTTGACATTACTTGAGCGGTCAAGCATAATGTTTTGTATGGCAACACAAATGATTTTCGATATGACGTGTGCAGGCTGTAACAAAATAGCGAAAAAGAACGGTAAAGATCGCTACGGCAATCAGCGATACCGCTGTGTTATTTGCGACAAGACTTTCATCGAACCGAAAGATAAAACGCTCGGCACAATGACGCTTGCGGAAGATAAGGCGATTCTTTGTTTACAGCTTCTTGTCGAAGGTACTTCAATCCGTTCCATAGAACGCATTACAGGTGTTCACAGAGACACCGTGCTTTCACTTCTGGAAACGGTCGGTAAGAAGTGTCTTGCGATTCAAGAAAACTTTGTGCGAAACGTAAAAGTTAAGTTTGTTCAAGCCGATGAAATCTGGTCATTCGTTGCGATGAAAGACAAGGCGAAACACGCTAAAGAAATCGAAGATGATAAGATCGGCACGGCGTACACTTTCACGGCGATTGACGAGGAAACGAAATTGATCGTAGGTTGGCATCTGGGACGCAGAAACGAAGCCGATGCACTCATCTTTCTGGAAAAGGTTTACAATGCGATTGACGGCGGTACAAAGCAGTTTCAGATCTCAACGGACGGCTGGAAAGGCTACGATCATACGGTCAATGAAGTCTTAGGTGCAAAGGCTCATTACGGACAGATCATCAAAATGTATGGTGCGCCGAATCCGGCCGAAGTTCGCTACTCTGCCGCTGAATGTATCGGATGCAAAAAGAGAACGGTTTCTGGTAGGCCGATGAAAAGCAAAATTTCGACCTCACACGTTGAAAGACAAAATCTCACTATGAGAATGTCGATGCGAAGATTTACAAGACTGACAAACGGCTTTTCAAAGAAGTGGGAAAATCACAACTACGCGATTGCTTTGCACTTCGCACATTATAATTTCTGCCGTGGTCACAAGACTTTGGACGGAGCAACTCCGGCAATGGCGGCTAACCTGACTCGCACTATTTGGAGCCTGAAAGATTTGTTAACGGCGGCAACACAGTTTTAGGACACTACCCAGTGATGGATATTGCAATGGAACCTGCCACTTTGCGGTCAGTGTCTTTTCTCGGCGTTCTCAGCGTTTAAATTTGTCTTAACGCAGAGAACGCCGAGGTTTCCGCCGAGAACGCGGAGGCAAACGACTCGCAGGCACGGATGCCTGCGGTCCAGTCACCATCCGGTTGCCCGAAATACGCGTTAATGCTACATTTTCCCTGCGCTTCCAATGAATACCTTATATGATGTTTGGGATGACATCCGACCACTTCACAACCTCGCTGCAGAGCGTCTCGGGTATGCTACGCAGAAGCCCGTTTCATTGCTTGAAAGAATCCTTCTTACTTCGTCGAATGAGGGCGATGTTGTGCTTAATCCTTTCTGCGGATGCGGGACGACCATTGCGGCGGCGCAGAAGTTGGGGCGTCAGTGGATCGGCATTGACGTAACGCATCTTTCGATCGCCTTACAGAAATATCGCCTCAAAGACGCCTTTGGGCTTGATCCGGTAACAGGAACACGCGGACGGAGCGGGGACACTCCTGTCCCCACGGGCGACGCTTCGTCGACCGCAAGCTCTGTCGCCGCAAGCGACGATGGGGACAAGAGTGTCCCCGCTCCGATTTACCGCATCATCGGCGAGCCGGAGGACATCGGCGGTGCGGATAAACTTGCCACCGAAGACCGTTACCAGTTTCAGTGGTGGGCTTTATCGCTGATAAAGGCGTGTCCGCTGGGCGGTAACGACAAGGACAAGACCGGAAAGAAAGGAGCGGACAAGGCATCGACGGTACGATCACCTTTATAGACGACACCAGCAACAAGGCAAAGCGTGTCATCGTCTCGGTAAAGAGCGGACACACCAACGTGTCGCACATACGCGACCTCGGCCACGTAATAGAGCACGAAAACGCAGCCATCGGTGTTTACTTGACGCTCGAGCCGCCAACCAAGCCAATGATCGCCGAAGCCGTCGGCAAAGGCTTCTACCACTCCGAAGGCTGGAACCGCGACTACCCACGCCTCCAGATCATAACCGTAGAAGAACTTCTGTCAGGAAAACAACTCGACCTGCCACCGCACTCGATAACATTCAAACAGGCCGGAAAGATCGGTGCGAAGGCGGAAGATCAACAAGGGTTCGAATTTTGAATAGGCTCCTGAGGCGCCACAACAAATGACCGAACTAACCACTTAGCCTTTCCAGGAAATCACTGAGGATTATCGCGGCGGCTTCGCCATCGACGAATTTTTTGGTATCTGTCAGGTCGGCGCCGCGTTCCCAGAGCCGGCCTTTTGCCTCATAGCTGGTCGCACGTTCGTCTTGCAGGTAAACGGGAATTGAGAGTGAAAGCTGAAATTTTCGGGCCATATCGCGGGCCTCGGCCGACATTTCACTTTCGCCGCCGTCGGAGTTGTACGGCAAACCAATTACGAGCGCTTTGGCATCGAACTCCGAGACGATGTTTTGTATATCAGTAAGCAGTTTTTTCCATGACTTTCGCTCGATCAGCGGCAGCGGACGCGGTATCGTCTGCGTTTCGTCAGAAACCGCAAGGCCAATGCGTTTGGTCCCGGGATCGATTGCCAAAACTCGCCCGGAATGCGGACATTCGGAAAGGTCTGTAAATTCAGGGCTATTCGGCATTTCTTTTCGTTGCACTGTGCTTTCGGATATCGGATAATCGAATCATCGCGATATAAACCTTTATTGTTCGCGGTACGTATCATTTTAGCAGTTATTTCCATACGAGGTACCTCATGTCATTTCGCGGAAAAATGTCGATCATGGTCATTTCGGCCGTCATCGCTACTTATGCGGCGGTTGGAGGCTTTTTAAGCCCTTGGACACGCGCCCAGCAGCCGATAAACGATGCAGGCGCTCAAATGCGGATATTCGAGTCTGTTCTTCAGCATATTCAGAACGATTATGTTGACGAGCCAAATCTCGAAAAGGTTCGCTTAGGTGCATTACGCGGTCTCGCGGGCGGACTTGATCCGTATTCGTCATATTTGACGGCAGATCAGGTGAAAGAGTTTAACGCCGCCAAGACATCGAACAAGGTCGGCATCGGAGCGGAGTTTTCTCAGCTTGGTTACCTATATGTTGTATCGGTAACGAAAGGCTCGACCGCGGAAAAAGCCGGTTTGAAAGCCGGTGACGCGATCGAGTACATCGAGAACAAAGCGACGCGCGACATTTCGCTGTATGACGCAAAACAGATGATCGCCGGTGACGCCGGATCGGTGGTTAGTTTGCGTGTGCTGCGTTCGGGCGAAAAGCCCTTGACCGTTAAGGCAACGCGCGGTGCGACCAAGACGCCGCCGGTCGAATCACGTGTCGAAGCCGGAAAGATCGGTGTCATAAAGGTTTTCAGCCTCGATGACGGTGAAGCGAATGACATCAAGGCCGCTGTTCAGGCCCTGACGAAGCAAGGCGTTCAAAAGATAGTGCTTGACCTGCGCGGCGTTGCGACCGGAACTATCGACGAAGCCGCCGCAACGGCAAACCTTTTCATCAACAGCGGTGAACTGGCAAAGATAATCGGCCGTGATAATGCCGTTACAAAAACATTTACGGCAGACCCGTCGAAAGCGGTGTACGAAGGTCAATTGAATGTCATCATCGATCTCGGGACCGCTGGCCCCGGCGAAGTCGTTGCAGCGGCGATCCTTGACCGCAAACGCGGCGAAGTTGTCGGCGAACGAAGCTTTGGAGCCGGAACTGAGCAGAAGCTTTTTGCACTCCGCAGCGGCGATGGATTGCTTTTGACCACTGCCAAATGGGCATCCGCCTCGGGCAAGCCGTTTCTCGGCGAAGACCGTGCATCGATGGGCGTAAAGCCTTCGGTCGAGGTAAAACGCCCCGACACGCCGGAGCCGCTGGATGTCGAGGAGCTGATCGATCAGCAAGATCAGCAGAACCAAAATCCGCAGCCGACCGCGACACCGACGCCGGTCGTAGAAAAGCCAAAACCGGTCGTGCTTGAGGATATTCAATTGAAGAAAGCCATCGAGCTTCTGCAGGATAAGGCCCAAGCGGCCAAATCCGGCGCATCGGAATAGTCTTTATCATATTTTCCATTTCGAGCCGGTTCGCTATGGGCCGGCTTTTTCGTGCCAAATTGTTGTTGAGAAATTGCAAGACTGCTAGAATCACCGTTAATGGCAGGAACTCATTTCGCAGTCAGGCCGGTTCGCGAATCAGACCTCAACGAATGGTTCCGGCTTCGTAATCTTCTCTGGGATGAAAACGCGGACGACGACCACCGTGCCGAAATGATGGATATTCTTGGCCATCCCGAAATGCAGCTTGTCTTGGTAGCGGATTCCGGAGAACACGGTAAACTTATCGGTTTTCTGGAAGCAAGCATCCGGCCGTTTGTCGAAGATTGCGAGACAGATAGCGTAGGCTATCTTGAGGGGTGGTATGTCGAGCCGGATTACAGGAAGAAAGGCGTCGGCGGCGAGATGGTAAAAAGCGCGGAACGATGGGCAAAACAGAAGGGCTGCACCGAAATGGCGTCGGACGCCGAGGTCGGCAACGATCTGAGCCTAACGGCACATTCGCAGCTTGGATACGCAATTACATCACGGCTTGTGCACTTAAGAAAGGAACTTGGTTAGAGATGATCTCCGTTGTAAGTAGAAAAAGATGGATCGTTCGGCTCGTCGTCTTGGCTGTAATTAGCCTGGGTTCTATTGACGCCTACGCCCAATCGAACGACCAATCTTTCCCGACTCCGGTAAGATCTAATGAGATCAGTGGAACCGTCAAGGCCCGCGATGTTGGCGACTCGCGGCTTACAACCTATTTCTACACCTTCGAAGGCGATCAGGGCGACCTGTTTGTAAATGTCCAGACACGGAATTTCACTGGCGATATCGATGTCTATATAGCCTCGGGACTGCGACCGCTAACTAAGATAGTTATGTACGCGGACATCTCGGAAACGGAGACGGGACGAGTACTTTATCTACGCAAACCCGAGCGATTGATAATGCGTATTCAGGGACGAACGCCGGGCGACGATGACGCAACCTTTCGAATCAAATTTGCGGGTGGCTTTTCGGCCTCGAAACTGGAGGATTCGCAAAACCCAGAGATTCCGAAAGTGAACACCGAATCGAACAGCGGGATCAAAGTTAATTCCGTCGGCACGATCCTAGAGGTTATACCAAAACCGACGCCTGCCCCGAAAGAAACGGTTGCGGCAGTTGAGTCTGAAACAAAAGAAAAAGCCGAAGAAAATGTTGTTGCAAAAAAGAGGGAAGATGACCCTGGCGAAGAAATGCGTTCCAAGCCGGAGGTCGTGATCACGGATCCGGTAGGTGCGGAAAAGAAGATCGAGACTACCAAAATTCCGGTAAGAACGAATCGCAGAACGCGAACACGAGCACCTGTTAAACCCAAAGCCGAGCCGGTCGCTGACACCACGCCCGAAGATCTCAAGAAAGAAGAGACCACAACGAAACCGGAAGCGAAAAAGCGCGCCATAAGGAAGACTGTTGAGCCGGAAGTCGACCCGATGGCCAATGTCCGTTTAGTGATCTATTTTAAGGACGGCGGAACAATAGAACGGCCGATGACAGATGTTTTCAAGTTTTCGATAGAGCGGGCGTTGCTGACGGTGATCTCAAAAGACGGAACGATCGGGCGTTATAAGATGCTGGAAGTTTCGCGGGTGTCGATAGAATAACTACTGAGCATCCAAATTCTGTTTCAGTCTGCTTATCAAATCGCTCGTCGGATTTGCCTTCTCTAACTCACCCAATGCTTTATTTGCTTCATCCTTATCACCTTTTCGTAAATAGGCTATCCCGAGATAGTAAAGAGCGGGAGCGTGCTTTGGATCGATTTCAAGCGCTTTGCGAAACTCTGTAATCGCTCGCGGGTAATCGGGCGAAGAGCGTTCGACAAAGGTCGTTCCAAGATCTGTCCGGGCATTGATGTCCTTTGGATCGATCTGCAAAGCTTTTGCGTAATAACCTTCGGCCTCTTCGAATTTCTGAGAATCGAATAACGCATTGGCCAGCACGATGTTCGCCTGAAAATTGCCGGGATTGATGAGAATGCCGCGTTTGTAAAATTCGACGGCTTTATCAAAACGGCTGATCTGTGCATACATATCGCCGGCCTTCATCTGAGCGGCAAAGTTCTGCGGCTCGCCTTCGGCCTTTTGCAGAGTGTCGTTTACATCCGACTGCACACCGCCCGGTGCCGTTGCCTGATCGGCAACTTGTGGATCAACAGTCTGGCCGGGATCCGCAGTGGTCGTGGGTTGCTGTCTATTTAAAGCATTCGCGCCGTAAAAGCCGATCACCAAACCAACCACAACTCCGCCGATACCTAAAATAATACTACGCTGCATTTACTGTCTCGCCCGCTTGAACCAAATATGCTGCCGCCCGGTTTTATTGCCTTCCTTAACTGTTTGAATGCCTTGCGGATTTAGATAATAAAGGTCGAACTCGACTGTGGGCGAAGTAACTATTTCCCAGCCTTCGCTGCCAAGTTTTGAGATCGCTTTTGAGAATGCGATTTGAACGGCCCGATCTTGAACCAATGTTCTGGCTTTGGAATTATTTTCCAGTCGTTCGTCCTGAAGAAATTTGCCGATATTCACTTCTGCTTTTATTTCTTCATCCTGACATCCGGCGGTCTGTAGGTAACAAATGTTCACCGCAGCCGTAACAACGCTTGGGCCATCGGTAGGATAGGGAGAATAGCTGCCATTTATAACGGCGTAGTCAAATCGCGTTGAAACCGATCGTTGGGCCTCTGCCGGAGAGAGGATGAATGACGTAACCACGACTGAAGCTGCGACGATGCAGCAAATTCCGCCAAAGATCAGTATCGCGTTCTTCATATTCTTTATCTCCATCAAGCGTAACTGTGCAGGCCCGGCAACAGATAGCTGACACCCAAATACGTGAAAATGACGAGCAGGAAACCTACGATGGCGAAGTATGCCGAACTGCGGCCCGTCCAGCCGCGTGAGATACGCGTATGGAGGAATCCTGCGTAAGTAAGCCACGCCACTAATGCTCCTGTTTCCTTCGAATCGAATCCCCACGGCCTGCCCCACGATTCATTCGCCCAGATCGCACCGGTTATCAACAGCATCGCAAGTCCCGCAAACGCCAGACACGCGGTTTTGTACATCAATCCGTCGAGCGAGTCCAATCCCGGTAAACGCTCACGGAGTTTGTCAGTGCGAAACGCGAAAAGTATTACGAAAAATGAAGCGGCAAGGGCAGTTATCAATCCTGCAAGCTCGACCGGATTCGTGTTCAAACTTAAATAAAGCTTGTCGCCGTTTATTTGCACGTACTGACGGCCCATTTGTTCCAATTGGATCGGCGTGAGGGCCGCAAACTCTTTTACGGAAAGCTGCTGCCGTTCCGCCATCGCTCTCCCTGCGGTGACGTATTGTGCAGAATTTACGGCGAGCTGCGAAGTGAGCTGAGCCGGAACGTCTGTGGCGTTCTTAATCCCGGTTACGAGAAGGACAACGGCCAGGACCTGAGCGACCAAAGCTAATTTCAACAAGACATGCCCGACCGTTTTCGCACCTTCGTTATTTTGATAAAGGTAGATCAGAAATGCGACGATAACTCCCGCGAGTAGAAAGCCCGATGCAACCAAGGCTTCGCCGACATGTGGGATCTCTAATCGAAATGGAGCGGAAAATGGTTTGCCGCCTGTTGTGTTTGGCAGAAAAAGGCCGGTGCGATAAACAAATTCAGTGAAAACCGAAAACTTGCTGATCGATCCGATCACGGCTATCGCAAAAATGCTCGACCAGATCGCCATCGCTTCGACCTTGACCTTGTCTTTTAAAAGATAAATAACCGCGATCGCAAAACATACGAGAGCAACGCCGTAACTTAATGACGCAACACCGACGTGGATCGGCCGCCAATATGAATCCAGCACCGGCGGCAGGTCGATGAATTCGCCGCCAATAAAACGCGCGAGCGTAAGGATCAACGCGGCGAGAGGAAGCGTGAATGCGGCAAGCACTTGAAAGTTACGCCGCCGGGCAAGCAGCAGCGTTGCGATCCCGGCGCCGAAGGCAAACGCCAGGCTGAGATCGTAGAGGTTAGCGAATGGAATATAACGAAAAACCCACGGCGTTTCATTGCTTCCGCCGGCACGCAGCATTGCAAGTTCGCGGTCATAAGCGGCGACCCAGCGGACGAGCCAGCTTGATAGATTAAAGAAGACGCCAAGACAAGCTGTCCACAGCCCGATCTTTCTAGCCATTTCTGACGGAGCGTAGAGGTTGGTCAACTGGAACAATGCAGCAAAGATATAGCACGCCAGAGCGATCATCATCAACGCTCCGTCGGAGATGAACGATCCGCCGATCTCTATCCGCAAGGCCAGCACCGCCAAAGCTCCGCCGATGGCCAAGATCGCCGGCATATACGATGTCCAGGAACCTTTTATCTCATTTTGGAAGATCTGTTCCGACGAAATTGCTTGTGCCATAAAACCTCTATAAAACTATGCCTTATCGTCCTGGATATCGCTTGCCAAGCGGTTGAATTTTTCCTCGAACGCGACCGTATTCCTGTTTGCGTCGCCGCCCATCGTAACCTGATAACCGCCGAATGGTCCTTTTTCGACGATCGCCCAAACGCGCCTGTGCGAGAAAAAGAAGACGAAACAAAGAGCGCCGATCAAACCGAATCCACCAAAGTACCACGCGATGAACGCTCCATTGAACGGATCATATTTGATTGATAGGACATGGGCGAACGGCGATTTCTCGAAAGATGCAAGTCGCCATTTGTATCCGGCCTTAGGTGCTCCGACCGGAATATTCTCTGCCACATTCCCCGCAAAGGCGAATACCCTAACGCGTTCGCTTCCCGGTGGAGTTACGCCGAGCACGGCAACGGGATTATTGTACTCGCCGGTTTTTGTGTCAGGCTTGCCATCGGCCCCGAATACAAAGTCTGGAAGAAACTCTTCGTATTCGACCTTTGTTCCATCGGCAAGATCCGCAGATCCCAATCTTGGTATTTCGATCTGCGTTTGTGAACCATCGGCCTGTGAAGTTAGCTGCAAATTGATTATCCGGGCATTCCCGACCGGAATTGTCTGGGCCTGAAAGAATCTGTATCCACGATAGCTGAACGGCTTGTTTAGGGCGACATCGGCGACCGTTTCGCCATATTCGGGATCGGTTACTTTTATCTTCGTTCGCCAATCGAGCGTATTCGTTACGTCGATAGAACCACGCTGATCTATCAGCTTTTGTTCGATGTCCAGACACGCGATCGAGAAGGGAAGCTGTACGTTGAACTTCTCTTTCTTATCCAGATCGAAGTGGATCATCTGTATCTGATCGCTCTCGTCGCCCGGGATCATTCTGACATCCGCATCAAACCCAGTCCTGAGTGCAATGAAATGGCCGAGAAAGAGGGTCAACAGCGCGACGTGGACAATGTAAGCACCGATGCGATTAAATTTACCACTTTCGCCAAATACGGTCGTTTGCCGTAGCGTATTGACGATGGAGAAGTCTTTATTCCCGTGTTCATCGAGGCCGTATTCAGTCGCGGTCGATTCCGTTGCGGTTGGCTTAAAGCCTGCCTTAGCAAAAAGCTGTTTGAGTTTTTCGGCGGCTTCGGTTTCGTTTGATGCTTCAATATTGACAGTTGCATGCTGCTTTTGATTTAGCAGCCAATCTTTTGTCGCCGACAGTTTGGGCTTTACGATGTAGGTCCACGCGGTTGGGAACCGGTCGATCGAGGCAAGCACGATATTCAGCGACAGGACGAGTAGTATCGTCTGAAAATACCAACTGTAATAAATATCGAAAAGACCGAGCGAGCCGTAAACCGATCTTTCGGCCGGCGTCAAAGAGGCAAAATATGAATCAAAGCCTTGTACGTTCTGTTGAATGATCAGCATCCCGACCATTGACAGCACGACGAGCGTGATCAGCAGCGAAACGCCAAAACGAACAGAGCTAAGAAAATCGATCACCCTGTTGAGGATCGGTTTGCTCACTTCGCGGACTACGGGCTTTGCCTTGATTGTATCTTCTGCAGCGGACATTATTTAATGAAAATCATAGCTTAGCGGCACTTTTTTGTCACACTTCTAAAAATTAGTTTGACTTGAATGCTTAAGAAGCCCGTGAATCGCCTGGAAACTTGGAAAATGCTTGTCTAGAGGCTATTCTTTAGCTGAAACTAGACGACTTCGACTTTTGATGGATTCAGCAACAGTAGATATTGCCGCAGCAAGCGGCTTGAGTGCCCGCGAACGGATCGCCGCTTTTGTCGAGCTTACAAAGCCGCGCATCGCATTTATGCTCGTGCTTACTTCGGCCGCCGGTTTTTATCTCGGCAACTCAGGCGCATTTAACGCGGCATTGTTCGTAAACGCAATGATCGGCATTACGCTGCTCGCGTTTGGCGTCGCCACGCTGAACCAGTGGATGGAACGCGATACGGATGCCCTGATGGAGCGAACCGCGACGCGTCCGCTGCCGACAGGAAAGATCACTGCGACCGAGGCTTTTATATTCGGCGTTGTGCAGTGTGTGGTTGCTGAATTGTATTTGTTGTTTCTTGTAAACGGGCTGACCGCGGCATTGGGAATTACGGTCATCGTCGGATATGTTCTGCTCTATACGCCATTAAAGACCCGCACGACCGCATCGACAGCCATCGGAGCAATACCCGGTGCGATGCCTCCGTTGATGGGATGGACGGCCGCGTCGAATGACATCACGCTCGGTGCGTGGGCATTGTTCGTATTTTTGTTCCTGTGGCAATTTCCGCATTTTATGGCGATCGCCTGGATGTATAAGGAACAATATCGAAAGGCTGGAATACTGATGCTTCCGGTTGTCGAACCGGACGGTAAGATCACGGCACGGCAGATCGTAATGTTTTCGATCATGATGGTGCCAGTGTCGCTCGCGCCTTTCTTCCTCGGGTTTGCCGGCTGGATTTTCCTCACTGCTGCTTCTGTTTTAGGCGTTTGGTTTCTGGTCGAAAGCATCCGTACTGCCAGGGCAAAATCGGTCGAGATGGCAAGGCGCCTTTTGCTTGTTTCCGTACTCTACCTTCCGCTAATATTCGCTTTTCTTGTTTTCGATAAACACTGATAGAAAGAAATGCAGATCGGAACCGCCGAACCAATTGTCGAAGAAGAGCCGCCGCTCAAAAAAAAGGGGCCTCGGCGTTCTGGTGGAATTGGGCCGGGAAGCCGTAATGGCGGAAATGGCGGCAACGATGATGACAACGGAGGTAAAGGTGGACGCGGAAACGACTTTCCACGGGCCGAAGAGCCTGATGTCGTGCCGGATAAGGCAAAGGTCGTTACCTGGTTTCTATTGCTGGTCGTCCTGATGACATTCGGCGGGTTGATCGGTTCCTACATCGTCATCGCGACCAATGATGCCATCGAATGGCAGCCCTTTGCGTTACCGGTCCAGGTTTGGATCAGCACAGCGGTCATTCTCGCCAGTACAGTTACCTACGAACTTGCCCGCAGAGCGGTCTTTGCTAATCACCAGTTGAATATTCAGCGATTCATGATCGCGACAACCGTGCTTGGCGGCGTCTTTATTTCATCACAGCTTCTCGCGTGGCTGGCCTTGGTCGACCGCGGCCTGTATATGAGCGGCAACCCTTACGCGGGCTTCTTTTATATACTGACGGCGGCCCATGCGATCCACGTTCTCGGCGGGATCGTCGCTTTGGGTGCGATACTTCTTCGCTGCTGGTATCCGACCGGGAATAGTGATGAGCTGCAATACCGTCGAAATCTCGCCCGTTCCGTGGGTTGGTACTGGCATTTTATGGGAGTGCTCTGGATAGTTTTGTTTTTATTGTTAGGTTTTTGGAAATAATTAATGGACCTTCTCGCGATCTTTCCTCATCTCAATGCGTTTTTGAATGCATCAAGCGGCGTTTTTCTTATAATTGGCTTTTATTTTATCTGGACAAGGCAGATCGCGCGGCATCGAGCCTGTATGATCACGGCTGCGTCGGTCTCGGCGGTATTTCTGGCCTGTTACCTGACGCATCACGCAATTCGAACCTATTATTTCGGCCTCGGCCCTACGAAGTTTACCGGAGAGGGAATTATCCGCCCGATCTACTTTACGATCCTCACATCGCACACGATTTTGGCGGCCACGATCACTCCGTTTATTCTCAGAACGCTGTGGCTGGGGCTTAAGGGGCGGTATGATAAACACAGACGGATCGCACGGTTTGTCTACCCTATCTGGCTGTACGTTTCAATTACAGGCGTTGTGGTTTACCTGATCCTCTACCAGTTTTATCCGGGACGTTAAAATAATTCCAGAATTCCTTGATATAGCAGTCTTTTTGTGTTATTTTTTTCTTGTTGAAAAGTTGATCACCGAAGTCGTTTCATTGTGAAACGGCGCGGGGGAACCAAACGTCGATCGCATAGGCGAAAGACAGGGGCGAAGAGCTTATGAACAGCTCGGGGATAATCTTTCGTTCCTAGCCCGTCAGCTAACCTCGTAGGTGTGGCAAAGAAGCAGCTGCAGAACTAAAGCCATAAAGGCGCGATTTTTTGTGTAGGCTTCGCGCTCTGCTTTCCAACATCTCAAGCAGACATCCAGTCTTCTCAAAGGGGAAAGTTCCGCGTCTATGGCGCGGAACTTTTCTTTTTGCGACCTGAGCAGTGCGGCTTGCTCACGAAAGAAGAACTGTAATTTGCACAGACAGCTAAATTTCTTGTCAAAGATCTATTCAAATGCGATGATTCTAAATCAACTCTAACCCGTCAATCGAGAATTGCCCGACGCATTTTTTCGCAAATCAAAATCAACCGTCGCATCGACGATTCACACGACTGATTTGCGTAGGGGTTGTTTCGTTTCTTTCAATATTCGCATATGCCGAACGTCTGCCGGTAAAAACTTACACTGTTGCCGATGGATTGCTGCGCGACATGGTTTTCAAAATAAGGCAGGATTCGCGCGGTTTTTTGTGGTTCTGCTCTGCAGAAGGCATCTCGCGTTTCGACGGCATGGGAATGACAAATTTCACCATTGCCGATGGCCTGCCCGATCGCGTCGTCAACGATTTTCTCGAAACAAAAAGCGGAACGATCTACATTGCCACGGGCAAAGGCCTGGCGCGACTCAACCCGCACGGGCTTCGCGGTTCAATGGAAAATCCGCTTTTCACGGTCTTTTTACCGGACAATCCGAAAGCCGAAAAGGTCCTGACCTTATATGAAGACAAAAAAGATCAAGTCTGGGTTGGCACCAACGATGGGCTTTATAAATTGATTGAAACGGGCGGACCGATGGCATTTGAACAAGTCCCGTTGGGTGACCCATTGGGCGACCCGTTAGCGACGGGCGGGACCGGTTACGAACTTGGCCCCAATACTCTTAAGGTCAATACGCTGCTTGAAGACCGTCGCGGCACATTCTGGATCGGTACATATGGAAGCGGCTTGTTTCGCTTATCGCAGGACGGTAGTATCCGGCGTTTCACCGTCGCTGACGGGTTTGGCGACAACAAGATCACCGACCTGCTCGAAGGCCGCGACGGGCGGCTTTGGATGAGCATGCGCAGCGACGAAAAGGGCGGAGTATGCCTGCTCGACGGGGAGGCAAGTGAGCAGCCGGTCACGTATCTAATTACACCGATCGGCGGCATCGGCTACACAGCGACCTTACGATTGCATTATCTCGATACGGAACTAAATGGCAATGCCGAATCAACACTGCAATTGTGGAGAAACAACGGAGCTAATTGGACTCCGGAAGGCGTCACCAACAGGAATACGACCCAGAACTGGGTAGAGTACAACAACGTCACGCAGTTCTCGCCCTGGACGATCTCAGGCCCGACCGCCCCGACCGCCGCAACAGTCGGTGTGGGAGGCCAGGTAAAGAATGCCTTTGGTGCCGGCATTCGAAATGCCGCCATCACGCTCACGGCACTAGACGGCTCAACGAAAACCATGTACACAGGTTCGTTCGGTTACTATCGTTTTAACGCAGTTCGGGCCGGTGAGACTTATGTATTGAGCGTCTCGGCAAAGCGATTCACTTTTGCCCAATCGTCGATCGTTGTCGGAGTAATTGACGAGATAACCGGTCTCGATTTTGTCGCCGATCCGCAGCCGTAGTAAAAAATAGACCGGTCGGAAAATTTTTCTCCGGCCGGTCTATTAGCTAATTTTTAGCGGCTATTTCAAACGCTTGCCGAACCAATCCAGAACATTCTTATACCAAAATTCCGAATTCTGCGGCTTGAGTATCCAGTGGCCTTCGTCGGGGAAGATTATCAATTTCGAATCGACGCCTTTTAGTTGAAGGGCCGTGAAAAGCTGTAAGCTTTGATCGACGGGAACGCGATAATCTATCTCGCCCGCCGTTACCAGCGTCGGCGTTGCAAAGTTATTGATAAACTTGTGCGGCGACCATTTTTGATACTGAACGCCATTTTCCCAAGGCATTCCCTTGAACTCCCACTTCACGAACCATAGTTCCTCGGTAGCTCCGGCCATGCTTTCAAGATTGTAAACACCTGCGTGTGAGACCAGTGCCTTGAACTTGAAACGCGGATCGTTGTTATGGCCGAGTATCCAATCGACCATATATCCGCCATAGCTGGCTCCGGCCGCACCTATCCGCTCTTTGTCGATATATGAAAGCTTAACGACCTGTGCCACACCGTTTTTTATATCGACGAAGGCCTTTCCGCCCCAGTCCGCCGAAACGTCATCGACAAATTTCTGCCCGTAACCGGTCGAGCCGCGTTGATTCGGCATAAAGACGACGTAACCAGCGTTGGCGTATATCTGCGGGTTCCAGCGATAGCCCCAATTGTCGCCCCACGCACCTTGCGGGCCGCCGTGGATAAGTACGATCAGCGGATATTTCTTTGAAGCATCGAAATTTGCAGGCTTGACGATAAAGCCATGAACGGGCGCCTGTAATGCTCCCTTCCATTCCACGTCCTCTGCGTTCGAGAGATTCAATGACCCATTAGCCTTTGTCAGGGCCATAACGCCGGTGTCACCCGTTCCGGCCTGCATTATTTCGGACGGTGTCGTCATCGAGCTAGCCAGATAGACCAGATTTCCGCCATCACGTGAAATGTTGACGCTGCTGGCAAATGTATTTCCGACGATCAATTTGACGTGAGTTGCAATACGCAGCCGGAGATCCGGCTCGACCGGAACGCTGTATATAGGCGACTTGCCGCGTGTTCCCGCCGCGAAATAGATCGTCTTGCTGTCGGATGAAATTGTAAATTCATCGACCTGTTGATCGAAGCCGCGTGTTAGTTCAACAGCCTCGCCTGACTGTCTGTTATACCTCATCAAACGCCAGCGGTCGGCCTCAAAGGCTTCGGTCGCCTGAGAGCGATATATGATGTATTTGCCGTCAGCGGTGTAGGTTGGAGCAGCGTCGTAGCCTCGGTTATTTGTCGTAATGTTCTTCTGCAATGATGATGTCGCTGTTCGTCGAGACTGCTTCGATCTTGTCGGGATTTTTAAGAAACGCAAGTTCTTTCGAATCCGGCGAAAACGCATAATCGACGCCGGTTGACGCGCCGTAAGGCGGAGCATCGAAATCTCCCGGCGTGAAATCTACGGCTTTGCCACTGTCGGTAGGCATTACAAAAACGTGCGTTCTCTTCTTGTCACGCCACTCGACCCAGTGACGATATAGAAGCCGCTCGGTCACGATCGCTTTTACCTTGCTCGCCTCAGCTTCCTCATCTCGCCTTTTGTTGCATGCATCGTCGCTGCAATCCGGATATACGTCCGAGTTGAAAGCGATCCACTTACCGTCCGGCGACCAAACGGGATTGCCGGCACCGGTCGAGATCGAACTTAGCTGCTTCTTTTTGTCGCCGTCCGGTTCCATTGTCCAGATCTGTCCGCCTGTCGCAAAGGCGATCTTCTTTCCGTCCGGCGACCATCGCGGCGAACTGCTCGAACTTGTTCCGTTGGTCAATTGGCGCGGCGGTCGTTCGGTGCGGGCGATCTCAAGAAGGTAGATCTGATTGACCGTCCGGTTCGCCGACATATTCACATCACCGATCGTAAAGGCGACCCATTTACCATCCGGCGAGAGTTGCGGGTCTGACACGCGACGGACCTTCATCATGTCGTTAAAAGAAAATGACTGGGCGAATGCAGCGATGCCGCAGAATGACAAAACCAACGAGAGCAAGGCAATACGTTTCATATATTGATTCAAAAGAATTTTGATTTTTGAAAAGCGTTCGTATTATCGCATAGAATTTCGGAAGAATTAACAGTCGGCTTACTCTGTTTGTTATGAAGCCAGTAATTTTAATTATTGCCCGGAGATTTGATGTGCATCCGCCGAATTGCTAACTTTAAAGAATAATGAATAGACCACCGCCATATTTTCCGCAGAATCAGCTTTCGCCGCCGTCCGATAAACGCTACCGCAGGTTCAAACTGCTCGTCGGCCTTGCTATATTTGTTGCCTCGTTGCTGCTGATCGCGGCCGGGGTAGGTATTTATTATCTGCTCGTGTGGATGTTCTAAAAGCAAGAAAAGAATTTGTCTGAAAAGACTGTGGTCAGGCTCATTTTTTACCACAGAAAATAATGAACAAGAAAGAACATGTCTGAATAAAATGTCGATGCGACTTTTCAGACATACTCTTTTTTTCTTTTTTGATTTAATTCGTGTATTTCGTGGATAAAATTCTTTAAGATTTATCCACGAAATACACGAAAGAAGAAAACCAAAAAACCTAGTTCATCTCGCCTTTAACACGACTCGCATTGACTTTGTTCTTAGCCTTTTGACCGTCGAGTGCCAGCTGCTTTGCCTGGGGCATCAATTCGATGGCTTTCGACAGTTGATTGTCGAATTCGTTGAATACCTGCAGCGACGAAGTCGTTCCGTATGCAGCGGTGATGATCTCCGAACGTAAAGCTCTTTCAACGAATCTTCGCTCCTTGTCGAACTGAGCACCTGGTATCTTATATTTCGCCGCGGCATATTCCTTCAACGCGGCATATAATGCATCGTTTACCGGAAAATCCGCCTTCTTGATGTCGTAATCAAATGTTATCGGGCGATCGACCTTGTACGACTCAAAGCCCTTTATCTTGCCGAACGCGAGATCGAGCGCGAATCCGAATATCGGATTTGTCAACTTTACCTGTAATCGTGCCTGATCGGAGGTTATCGTGTCCGCCTTTAGAGCAACGTCCGGATTTATCCCGCCGCCGCTATAAACCGCACGGCCTGAATCGGTCTTGCTTTCGACACCTTTGGGCGGGGCATTCTCGACCGCCTCGCTGCCAATGCCGCCCTTGGTGTAATAGTCGTAAAGATTCCCGTCCGAATAGTCACGTTGTATCAACCGTCCCGCAGGTGTTTCGTACTTCGCTATCGTTAACAGCAGCATCGAGCCGTAATCCAGAACGAACGGATTCTGAACAAGTCCTTTGCCGAATGTATTTTCGCCGACAATCAACGCCCGGTCGTGATCCTGAAGCGCCCCCGCGAGGATCTCGGATGCCGATGCGGAATTTCTGTTTACCAGCACAACCACCGGCAGAGTTTCCGGGGTAGAGTTGTCTGCGCGATAGCCTTCCGTCGCCCCCTCTAAACGCCCGATCTGCGTAAACACGGTCTGGCCTGATGAAAGAAATGTGTTAGCAACACGATATGCCTGGCTAACCAGCCCGCCGCCGTTATTTTTCAGGTCGAGAACAAGTTCCGTCATGCCCTGAACTTTCAGACGCTTCATCGCATCCGTAAACTCGGCATACGTGGTTTGGTTGAACCCGCCGGTCATTGAGATGTATCCGACGCCCG
>Ga0193752_1000753_pt1 | contig 29509 bp, 18 predicted proteins | sample H1c1metaG_FD_144924 | JGI IMG/M metagenome (GOLD analysis project Ga0193752, IMG submission 144924) | Soil microbial communities from a riparian zone of the East river system, Colorado, United States - H1c1 | ecosystem: Environmental > Terrestrial > Soil > Riparian zone | place: USA: East River...
CAATTTGTATTTATAAGTATGGGTCAACGAAAAACTATTTGTGTATTGAGGTCTCAGGTTAGTGTTGCCTTTCTGAAATGTATATTCATCAAGCTTGAATTCGAATGGATTAAGATCCTGGTAGTTTGGACGGTCTATCCTTCTGCTGTAACGTAAGCCCCACTGACTTGTAGGTTTTTTATTAAAGGTAATACCGGCACTGGGGAACAGATCAGTATAGTTTCGTTTGAATGTTGAGTCATACTCAAAATAAGTGGAACCGTTTTGCCTGTATCCGCTTGAATGACCGGTGATGTTAGTGTTCTCTGCCCTTAAACCAAGCTGGATAGAGAAACCTTTAAATGCTCTGTCATAGTTTGCATAAAGTGCGTTAACATTTTCCTTATACTCGAATACATTGCTACGTAGGGTATCAAGTTGTTTCGCCGCACTGAAAACATCGTAGCGTTGAAAATCGTTGAAACTGTTTACGTACGAAACCTTACCACCCAGACCCAGTTTTCCTTTCTTCAGATTCTGCGAATAATCGGCTTTGAAACTATAGATATCTATATCACTGGGTGAAAGCATATTATAGATCCTTGACGAAATCACATTGTTTGTAATTGGGTCATAATAAGTATTCGGTTGAAATTGATCTGTTTTAATGCGGAATATGCCATAATCGCCATCAAGATTTAATTCTTTTCCTGAAGTGTCTGCATACCGGTAGTTGACATTGAAATTCGCATTATTACGTTCGGCTACCGAGTTATTTTCCGCTGCCAGTATTTTTTCTGTTTTTCCGGTGGGGAGATATGAGATGGGTGTAACTGATGTGTTAGCAAAGTTCATGTCGGCAAAACTTCCATTTACCATCACACCAATTGTATTCCTGCTGTTAAGGGTGTAATCTGCGCCTGCTTTAAAATTGTGGGACTTGTTGGTGAAGTGCATTACCGTATTACCATCAAACAAAGTATCGAGCTGTAGCCGGTATAACGACATCCAGCTCTCATTGCGGGCATCGTTATAGTTATAGTTACCATACAGGTTGATATTTTTGTTGCGATGATTCAATGAAATTCCGCCCAGATATTTTGGAAAGATGCCCTGGCTGAACCCTGCATTCACTGAACCGTTTGTTCCAAAAGATTTATTCTTCTTTAACCTGATGTTAATAATTCCGGCATTGCCGGCAGCATCATATTTGGCAGATGGGTTTGTAATTATCTCGATAGCTTCAATAGAGGATGACTGTATGGTTTTTAAATAAGCCGACAGGTCTGTTCCGGACAAAGGTGTCGGGCGACCATCAATATAAACCTGTACGCCATTTTTTCCACTCAGTGAGAGGTTTTCATCCTTGTCAACCATTATACCAGGCGACTTCCGAAGCAGTTCGAGTGCATCCTGACCAACCGCATTAATGCTTCCCTCAACGTTCAGAATCGTCTTATCAGCTTTGATTTCAACAATTGGTTTGCGAGCCACTATTTCGACCGCTTTAAGATCGCCGCTTTGTTTTGAGAGTGTTACTTCTGGTAATTTGAAATCTGAACCATTCGAAACTTCTATCGGCGATGAATTATATTGTGAATACCCAACAAACGAAATGTTCACTATATAACTGCCGGCGGCTATGGTTTCGAATGTAAATATTCCTTCTTTGTCAGTAGCACCTATTTTAACCACCGAGGAGTCTGATTTTTTCTTCAATATCACAGAAGCGCCGTTGAGCTCCTTTGATTGCTCACCAAGAACCTTTCCGGTTACCTTTTGAGAAAAAGCAGAAGAAATGAATAACATACAAAGGGACAGCATCACAAAGAAACGTTTCATAAAATCTAGTTTCCATATATGTTGCAAACTTCCCCTGGTTATTACATTTCGTTTGAGCTCATTAGATCAGCGGAAAAATAGCTGTATGAGTGGGGCGAGCTTCCCGTTATTCTGGTAGCCCTTCGGTTATCCTGGGATTGACTTGAGGTTCACTAATTTTATTTTTATTTTTTGATTCCTGGATAAGTTCAGCGATAAGTGCGGTCCAGCCTGTCTGATGACTGGCTCCCAATCCATTGCCATTATCACCATGAAAGTATTCATAGAATAAAACAAGCCCTTCATTGCCAGGCTGTTTATAGAACCAGTTGTAGTCCCCATGAAGCCGGCGATTGCCCTGACTGTCTATTGTGAATAAACTAATTACGCGTTGGGTAAGTGCATCTGCCACCTGCATCAGGTTCATTTTATTGCCTGATCCTATCGGACACTCAACCATGAGACTGTCTCCATAAAACTGTCCGTATTTCCGAATGGATTGGATGATAATAAAATTGATCGGCATCCAGACCGGACCGCGCCAGTTCGAGTTACCTCCGAAGAAATTGGAAGTGGAATCACCCGGATCATATTGAATTGCATACTCCACGCCATCCAGTTTAACGGAATAGGGGTTTGTTTCGTGATATTTTGACAAAGCCCTGATGCCGCCTTCAGAAAGAAACTCTGTTTCATTAAGCAATCTTTCCAAAAGATATATCAGTCGTTGTTGTGGTATTAATGATAATAATATTTGTTCGCCGTCACTATGTTCTTCGTTGGGCCAGTATTTATTATTTTTTAAACGGTAATTTTCAAACCAGCTGATACGTTTTTTGAAATCAGTCAGCTTGTCAAGCATTTTCTTTTCAATGATTGAAACGGCAAATAAAGTGGTAAGGCCTACAATAGAATGTATTCTCAGTTGAAGCGGCGGAGATCCTGAGATGGCAAGGGTATCGTAAAAGAACTTATCATCTTCGTTCCACATGCCCTGTTCATTGAGCGCTTCAGCTATCAATACGAATTGTTCGAAAAATTTAGTAGCACTATCTTCAAATGTCCGGTCCTGCATGGCAATTTCAAGAGCAATATCCATCATATTCAAAGCGTACATTCCCATCCAGCTGGTTCCGTCGGCCTGTTCAAGCTGTATCTGTCCGGGTAGCTGAATACTTCTGTTAAATACCCCGATATTATCGAGACCCAGAAACCCGCCTTCAAACAAATTATTTCCACTGGCATCTTTTCGGTTAACCCACCACGTGAAATTGATTAATAGTTTCTGAAATATTCTCTTAAGGAAATTGATGTCACCTTTACCCGTTTTATTTTTTTCGATCATATAAACCTGCAGTGATGCCCATGCCTGTACAGGTGGATTAACATCACTGAAATTCCATTCGTATGCTGGTAATTGTCCATCAGGTTTCATATACCATTCGCGCATGATCAGCAGCAGCTGATGTTTGGCGAAGGTTGGATCAACCATTGCGAGTGGAATACAATGAAAGGCAAGATCCCAGGCGGCATACCAGGGATATTCCCATTTGTCAGGCATGGCTATAATATCCTGGTTCTTTAAATGTTTCCAGTCGTGGTTACGTCCATTTTGTTTACCGGGATTTACAGGGGTGATTCCGTCACCTGTACTTAGCCAGCGCTCTACATCAAAATGATAATATTGTTTGCTCCATAGCATCCCGGCCAGTGCCTGGCGTTGGATCTGGAAAAGATCAGTATTGCCGGTTTCAGGTATGATGGCATTGTAAAACGCATCGGCTTCTTCCTTACGAAGATTAAATATATATTCAAATCCTGTAGTGAAAGGGTTGTCTGTGATTTTATTACTGAGCCTTAGATAAATATCTTTCGATTTGCCACCCTCAATTATATATTCGTATACAGGGGCGAATTTAGTTCCGGTTTTTTTTGCTCTTAATTCGTCTATATTTTGTTTATTAATTATAGCATCATGAAAAGCATCTTTTACAAAAGGAGTGGCGTTAGGAATATCACTTACTTTTTGTGTATTGGTTTCATTATTGGTAAAGAGACGGTCTTTAGGAGGTTGAAAATACAGATAGTAAGATCCCAGACGCTTATAATTTGCCTTTACTGAAAATTTATCCCTCGCGGTAATGGTTGGTTTTTTTTCTGTTTCGTTCCAGCGGTTATAAAACCATAGTGTAGGCAATACCGTTATAGGGGCTGGTTTTGTATAACGGTTATGTATATTTATTTTGATGAAAATGTCCGTGGCGCTTTGTTTCGCATAAGTGATCCGTACATCGAAATATTCATTGTTGCTAAAGACCCCTGTGTCCAGGATCTCGTATTCTGGCTCCAGCTTTGACCTGTTTTTATTTTCAGTAATGATCTTTTCATATGGAAATTCCTGCTGCGGATATTTGTACAGGAAGTCCATGTAATAGTGAGTAGGAATATTGTCAAGGTAGTAGTACAGTTCTTTTACATCTTCCCCGTGATTTCCCTGGCTGTTTCCCAAACCAAATAACCTTTCCTTAAGTACCTGGTCTTTGCCGTTCCATAGTGCAACAGAGAAACATAAGTTTTGAAAAAAATCGGAAATGCCTCCAATCCCGTCTTCGCCCCAGCGATAGGCCCGGCAATGGGCATGGTCATAAGGGAAATAATGCCATGCATCGCCATAAGGCCCGTAATCTTCCCTTACCGTGCCCCATTGCCGCTCACTCAGGTACGGACCCCATTGTTCTAAAGGTATTTGTTTGGCAGCATTTACTGCCAGCCGCTGATGTTCTGCTGTCATTGATACGTTTTGTGGTTCCTGGCAAGCGCGGTGAAATTAACATAAAAACTGATCCCCTCCTGCGAAGGAGGGGAAATGCCGAAGGCATGGGGTGGTTGTTTTTTGGTTATAACTCCCCTCCTGCGAAGGAGGGGAAGTGCCGAAGGCGCGGGGTGGTTGTTTTTTGGTAACTGCATCCTGATAACCTGCGAAGACCAAAGAACAACCAGCCACCTACGCTAAAGCTTCGGCGGCCAAAGCCCGCTCGCTTCGCTCGCCGCCCTCCTTCGCAGGAGAACAGCCTTAGCTTAGCCACCAATCTTCGGAAAAGTCATTCCGGTTATCTTTCTATATATATCAACCGCGTACAGATCAGTCATGCCGGCAATATAATCCACCACAGAAAGAATATCATGGTATAAGAGATCGGGTGTTCCCGTTATCAGGAATTGTTTTGAAATTAATTGTAATAATTTTTCAGCTTTCGACGATGAAGGTTTCAATACAGCACCGACAAATTCTTTCAGCAATCCTCCAATAACATTATAACCAGCGATTTCGATTTCCACCACAGACCGGTGGTTGTAAATATGCTCAATGGAAAATTCATCGATCCTTTTTATCAGGGCATTTTCTCTCGGTGACAAATAATCAATAAGCGATTTTGTAAGTGTTCCGGAAAGCAGTTCGGCTTCTTTATCCATAAAAACATCGCGTAACCGGAAAATTAAAAAATTAATGAGCTTAGCTCTTAAAAACTGGATCTTTTGATTATCGTCGTTGATAGCATTGAATGTGGCTTCAACCCTGTCGCGGGCATCATAACCTTCTTCTAAGTCAAAGAAAGCCAGGAACAGTTCTTTAATAGTATCTCTGGAGATGATATTGAGACGATGAGCATCTTCAAAGTCAATAATGCGGTAGCAAATGTCATCTGCTGCTTCCACCAGGAACACAAATGGATGTCGGCAGAAAATATTTTTTTCCGGATCCGGCTGAGGTATACCGAGTACACCGGCTATGCTTTTATAAGTATTTATTTCCGGATCAAAGAACCCCGATTTTTTTGTGATGAGCTGACCTTTATTGAAACCATTCAATGAATCAGAAGGATATTTAATAATGGAAGCTAGAGTCGCATATGTTAGCCTGAACCCACCAGGTATGTTTTCATTGTAGTCATGAGTCAGGGTTCTGAATGCATTTGCATTGCCTTCAAAATACAAAAGGTCCCGTTGCTGATTTTGCGACAAATGATCTGTGAACCTTTGTTTTGCTTCCCCTTCAAGTTCTCTGAAAAAAACCCGGATCGCGTCTTCACCCGAATGACCAAAAGGAGGATTGCCAATATCGTGTGCCAGACAGGCAGCTGCAATTACAGAAGGCAGCTCATATTTATAAAACTCTTTGAATTCTTCGTCTCTATTCTTGTATCTTTCTGCCAGCGCATCACCTACTGCTTTTCCGATGGAACGTCCGACAGATGCCACTTCCAGGCTATGGGTTAACCTGTTATGCACGAAAACCGGGCCCGGTAAAGGAAAAACCTGCGTTTTGTTCTGAAGCCTCCTGAACGCTGATGAAAATATTATTCTGTCATAATCCCGCAGAAAGGAATTTCGTATTGTTTCCGGTGAATTTCCGGTTCTGTTTTCGGAGCCGGATCTTTTTGCGCTGTACAACTTTTGCCAATCCATACTATTGTTCATTGGAGATTTCGATTGCGCATAATATGGCTTTTTTCAGACTTATAACCGACTTATCTATAGGTAAGCGATCATTAACTGAAATTAAATAACCGGCCGTTTCAATAAGATGTGTACGCGCATTTGCAGAATGGCGAATATCACTCATAGCGCAAAGCTTCAATAGGATCCAGCCGTGATGCCTTTTGTGCCGGATAATATCCAAAGAAAACACCGGTGATGGCACAAACGGCAAACGACAACATAATCGATGATTCGGAGACCAGCGTTGGCCAGGAAAGCAAACTCGTAATGATCTTAGTAGCTCCGATACCGAGCAGAACACCAATGATGCCACCGGTAATACTTATCAGAATTGCTTCAATAAGGAATTGCATAAGGATATCAATTCCTTTTGCACCTATTGACATCCTGAGGCCGATCTCTTTGGTTCTTTCGGTTACAGATACATACATGATATTCATGATACCGATGCCGCCAATTATAAGAGATATTCCTGCAATAGCAGTCAATAGCACCGTAAGCAGTTCACTGGTTGAGCTGAACGTGTTAATGAGTTCGGCCTGTGTTCTTACACTAAAATCATCATCATCTGCAGGGGTTAGTTTATGTGAAGTTCTTAATATCTGTGTGATCTCCGCTGTCGCTGGTTCAGTACTGCTTTCATCGATCGCGGAAGCATAAATGTTTTGGATATAGGTGATGGCCATAATGCGTTTTTGTACCGTTGTATACGGAGCCAGTATTACATCATCCTGGTCAGATCCAAACGCATTCTCTCCCTTTTCCTTAAGCACACCAATTATTTTAATTGGAATTTTATTATACCGGATTATCTTACCAACCGGATCATCTCCGGGGGTAAATATGTTATCAACTATAGTTTGCCCGACCACGCAAACTTTTGCTGCACCAGTCACTTCTTCATCCCCGAAAAAAGAACCTTCTTTCAATTTCCAGTCACGTATATCAAAATAATCCGGACCAACTCCCTGCATACTGGTTGGCCAGTTAAGGGCTCCATTGATAACTTGTCCCCGGGACTGAACTGCGGGGCTGATGGCACTGATATAGGTAGCTTGTTTTTCTATTGCTTTGATATCATCCAAAGTTAAGGACTGCAATGCGGACGATTCGAGCCGTGCACCGCCACCCACAGTTGAGTTACTGTTTGCACGGATTGTGATCATGTTTGAGCCCATGCTCGACAGCTGGTCCTGTATGCTTTTTTTTGAACCCTGACCTATTGCCACCATGGCAATAACCGCAGCGACGCCGATTATGATGCCAAGCATGGTAAGAAAAGCGCGTAATTTATTTCTTTGTAAAGCCCTTATGGCGATCCGGATGAGATTAAGAATGTTCATAATTTTTACAATTAATTTTCAGATAATCCCTCGAAAAATTTATTTCACAATAGTATGCCGGTGCTACTAAAAGAGATACAAAGATAGATATCTGCCTGTTAATTATCTTCCGTAACCGGAAGTGCGGCAAGCATATCTTTCGCAGACCTGATCGTTTCGTTTTTACTGTCTTTCACTACTTTTCCGTCTTTCAGGGTAATGGTCCGGCTACTGAAGGCTGCTATATCGGGTTCATGTGTTACAAATACAATCGTTTTACCCTGCTGGTTAAGTTCCTGGATCAGCGACATAATTTCATACGAGGTCCTCGAGTCGAGATTGCCGGTTGCTTCATCAGCTAGTATCATGACCGGTTCATTAACCAGTGCTCTTGCAATAGCCACTCTTTGTTGCTGACCACCTGATAACTGGTTAGGAAGATGGTTAAGTCTTTCTGCCAGTTTAACCGATTCCAAAGCTTTGATAGCTTTTTGTTTTCTTTCATGCGATGAGATCTTTGAATTATAAAGCAAAGGCAACTCCACGTTTTCCCTTGCACTTGTCCTGGCAAGTAAATTATAAGATTGAAAAACAAAGCCGATTTTATGGTTGCGTAGCGAAGCAAGTTCGTTGCGTGATAATCCTCCGATATCCACACCATCGATCATGTATTTTCCGGAAGTAGGTTTATCGAGGCATCCCAGTATATTCAGCAATGTAGTTTTCCCGGAGCCACTGCTTCCCATTATAGTTACAAATTCTCCCGCTGAAACATCAAACGATACACCTTTCAACGCACGCACTACCTCGCTGCCCATTCTGAACTCTCTTTTGAGATCATGCAATTCCAGTATCTTATTACCCATTTTTAATTTTTAGGTTGATGATATTTTGCTTACTGCCGTCCTCCTCCCCGGCCACCACCTCCGCCTCCCCCGCCGCCGCGTCGTGCCGGCATAAACGGACTACGTGTAGTACCGCCGCTGTTTTTCTGGTCGCCAGCTTCAGCGATCCCGCTTACTACCACATCACCCTCATTTAATCCTGAAAGCACCTGAACATTGGCGTTATCGTTCAGGCCCGTTGCTATGACCCGTCGACTGATAGTGCTGTCTTTTTTAACCCAGACTACCGCCTTGTCCTGCTTCGCCATCTTTTTTTCAAGAAGAGGTTTTGTAGAATCACCTTTTATTCGTTCTGCGCCCCCATCATTACTTTTACCGCTACTTCGGCCGGGATTGCCAGAGCCGCCTTTCTCATCTGCATCTTCAATCTTATATTTTTTCATCATGGCAGAATCCGGCTTAAACTTTATCGCCTTGGACGAAACAAGCATCGTGTTTGGAATTTCCCGGGTAAATAAAGTAATGCTGGCTGTCATTCCAGGCTTAAGTTTCATGTCATCATTCGGCGCGTCAATAAGCGTAATATAAGTAACAACATTTGCAGCAACGCTCGCCTGAAGCCTGATATCTTTCACGTCTCCTTCAAAAACATCTTCCGGAAATGCATCCACAGTAAAGGTTACCCGTTGACCTTTTTTTACATTGCCGATATCCGCTTCATCAACTGAAGCTCTTACCTGCATTTTTGTAAGGTCCCTTGCGATTACAAATAAGGTGGGCGTATTAAAGCTTGCTGCGACTGTTTGACCAACACTAACATTTCTTGCCATCACGGTACCATCCATAGGGGAAAGAATGCTGGCGAATGAAAGGTTACGTTTGGCAGCATCCAGTTGCGAAGAGACACTGGTGACATTGTCATTGGAAATGTTTCGCTGATACAATGCATTTTCATACTCGGCACGACTGATTGCGCCGATATCATAGAGATTCTTCTGGCGTTGAAAATTGCTTTCCTGAAACACGACCTGGCTTTTAGCCTGCTGCAGATTTGCCGTGATCTGTTGAACCTGGGCAATGAATAATGACTTGTCGATTTCGGCGATCAGCTGTCCTTTTTTTACCCTCGAATTAAAGTCAGCATATACATTACTGATAGTCCCTGAAACCTGCGTTCCCACCGACACGGTATCTACAGGTTGTATAGTACCGGTTGCGGTTACACTTGTAGCGATGTATCCCATTTTCGGCGTTTCGGTTTCCAGAACGATCGGTACTTCCTTCTCTCTGAATTTCCAGAACCAGATGCCCGCGCCGACCAATACTATTACAACAAGCCATAATAACCATTTAAACCTTTTCATTGCCTGATATTTTATGTTTTTTGCAAATGATCTTTTTCGAAATACAACTCACTCAAGCGTTACCGGCACGCCCGTATAAAAATTATAAACCTTGATACTCAATACAGCATTATACTTAGATTGTACAAAAGCCTGAACGGCCTGAACATAAAGATTTTTTTGAAGCTGAAGATCGAGGGCATTGATAGCCCCGAGTTCAAGCTGCCCCGATGTTATTTTATAGGTCTCCTCGCTGGCTTTTAACTGGGCTTCCGCCGCAGTATACTGAGCCTGCGCATTCAACACTGCGATATAGGCCTGTTCGACCGCCTGGTCAAGTGTTGTTTTTGTACCTATCAGTGTTAATTTTGCCTGTTCAATAATGATTTTCGATCGTTCAACATTTGTTTTGACATTACGGTTATTAAAAATGGGTATACCAACGGTTACCCCTAACCGCTGATAAAAGTTATTGTCAAGCTGAGGAAAAAATTTAGTATCCTGGTTATCCGAAAATCCGGATGATAAGTTTCCACCAATAGTTACGGAGGGTCTTCCAAGCGCACGCACTTTCGCCAGTTCAACTTCAGCGATGGTGATTCCAAGCTGACTGTTTTGAACCTCGGGCCGATTCTGAAGCGCAGTGCGTGAAGCTTCTTCCAGGCTTGGAACTACTTCTTTTGCAACAACCGTGTCAGGTTGAGCTGCCTGAAAGTTTACAGAAGACGGGATCTGCAGTATCTGTTTAAGGTTCACGGTATTCTGCCGGTAAATAGTCTGTGCATTTACCAAAGCATATTGATCGCTTGCTACCTGGCTTTGCAACTGAAGCAGATCTTTTTTGGAAATTGCCCCTGCTTTATAACGCTGATCAGCAAGTTTTAACTGATCCTTTGAAGTGTTCAGCACATCCTCGAGGTACACAATATTTTCGCGTGCCAGAAGTATATTCAGAAAACCTTGTGTCACCTGGAGCGTAATATCATTTTCAGCTTCTTTAACCGAAAGATTTGCCGATTTAATGAGAAGATCCTTTTGCTGAACATCTTTTTTAAGATAACCACCGTTATAGATGGTCCACCCGGTATTGAGTGAGTAGTTGCCGGCAAAACTCGATTGTGTTTGAAAGCCGCCAACTACCGGATTTGCATTTTTACTGTTTGTAAATGATTGGCCAAGCGTTCCATTTAGTGTTGGCAGTCTTGAAGCTTTTGCAAAAAGGTAATCCTGTTCACTAAGATTTTGATCATATCTTAAGGTGTTAACCTGGATATTATTTTTCTTCGCATAGTCAAGACATGTTTGCAAATTCCAGGTTAGGGTAGAATCTTTCCGAATGAGATCCTGCGATTGAAGGTCTTCGCGCAAAGCCACTATAATGCATAAACTCAATGCAATTGGTCTTAAATTCATGATTGTTGTTTTAACTCAGGATTTTATTTGATCCAACCGGATTGTTATTGGACGATATTCCAGTGCTTTTCTTTTGAAACAGAATGAGATTAACAGATTTTAATAAACCGGAAAGGTTAATAAACCTTAAGGGCATCTTTTAACAATAGTGCAAACCCGCAGGTATTGTCTGCTTGTGTAGAAATTTATCTACACAAGTAGATTGATTGCGAATTTGCAAATCTGTGGTGTTAACTGTTATATCCTTCTGTTTTGATTCCAATCAGTTTATCGATTCCAGGGCGACGGATCAGATATATTTTCGGGCTTCAGTTCGGTCTATTTCATTTTCCCAGCCAGAAACAACAATTGTAGCAACGGCATTTCCGATTATATTAGTCAGGGCCCGGGCTTCACTCATAAAACGGTCAATCCCTAATATCAGCGCCAGGCCCGCAACCGGAACATTTCCCACGAGCGGCAGTGTGGCCGCCAGGGTGATAAAGCCACTTCCGGTAACGCCGGCTGCGCCTTTGGAACTGATGAGCAACACGGCAAGCAGCGTTAGCTGATTTGCAAGAGAAAGCGGGGTATCGGTCGCCTGCGCAATGAAAACAGCCGCCATCGTAAGATAGATGGAAGTACCGTCGAGATTAAATGAATATCCTGTCGGTACCACCAGCCCGACGACCGGCTTGGAACAACCCGCTTTTTCCAGTTTTTCCATGAGGCGTGGAAGTGCGGATTCTGAGGAAGATGTGCCAAGTACAATGAGTAATTCTTCCTTCAGGTAGACTAATAATTTAAAAATACTGAAGCCATAGAATCGCAAAACACTGCCTAATACAACAATCACAAAAAACAGACAGGTGCTATAAAAAACGGCCATCAGCTTTCCCAGCGACAACAGGCTGACCAGGCCATATTTGCCAATTGTAAAGGACATTGCCCCCAGCGCACCTATTGGAGCCAGCTTCATGATCAGATTGATAATAGCAAAAATGGCTTTGGAGAACGATTCGATAAAGTTAGTGACGGGCACTCCTTTTGAGCCGATACGGGTTAGCCCATAACCGAGTAAAATTGAAAAAAGCAATACCTGCAAAAGCTCGCCGTTTGCAAATGCACCTATTATGGTATCCGGAATGATATGAAGGATAAATTCAACAGCTCCCGACGGTTGTTTAGCCTGGGCAGCATATGTGGTAAGCCCGGATGTATTCAGATTTTTTGCATCCACATGCATTCCCTCACCAGGTTTCACGAGATTCACTATTACGAGACCTGTTATCAGCGCGACGGTTGTAAGTACTTCGAAGTAAACAAGGGCTTTTAAGCCGACACGGCCAACTTTTTTCATGTTTTCCATGCCTGAGATGCCGGAAACGATGGTGCAGAAAACTACGGGCACGATCATCATTTTGACCAACTTTATAAATCCATCACCAAGCGGTTTCAATGTTACTGCCAGTTCAGGAAAAAAATGACCAAGAAGAATGCCGGTGATGATTGCAAAGATGACCTGGAAATACAGATTTTTGACAAAAGAAGGTATACTCATAATGTGAATGATGAAGATAAATAACTGCCTTCAAAAATTCGCATTTAAATAATAAGCTATTGAATGGACAGATCAGTTGATGGTCAATTTTTTGCAAGGTTGACAAAAAAAGGATGAAAAAGCTTACTCTTAAAGGCTTGTGGCAGGTGTTGAAGGAATCGTTCATTGGGTTTTCTGAGAATAAGGTTTTAAAGCTCAGTGGTGCACTGGCTTACTATACGATATTTTCAATGGCTCCGCTGCTGATCGTAATAATATTCTTATGCAGTATTTTTTTTGGCAGGGCAGATACTGAGGTTTCAATTTATAACCAGATCGAAAGTTTCGTTGGGTCAGATACCGCTTTGCAACTTCAACAAATCATTACCAATGCTTCTCTCGAAGGCAAAAGTAATTTTGCCGTGGTGATCGGAATAATCACTTTATTGATTGGTGCCACTACCGTATTTGCTGAAATACAGGAATCAATCAACATGATATGGGGACTTAAGCCCAAACCCAAAAAAGGGTGGCTCAAAATGTTGCAAAACCGGTTATTATCGTTTTCAGTTGTAATTGGTCTTGGTTTTCTGTTATTAGTGTCGCTGGCTGTTTCGGCAATTATAGAAGCACTAATGGATAAATTGAAAGATGTTTTTCCGGGCATAGCCGTGATTGCGCTTTATATTTTAAGTCTGCTCGTTTCATTCGTTGTGATAACTATATTATTCGGGGGAATATTTAAAGTGTTGCCTGATGCGCAAATAAAATGGAAAGATGTATTGGCAGGTGCAATTGCGACCGCAATTTTATTTATGATAGGAAAATTTGCAATCTCATTTTACATTAGCAAAAGCAATATCGGGAGTACTTACGGTACAGCAGGTTCTCTGGTAGTGTTGTTATTGTGGATCTATTACTCTGCAGTTATTTTATATTTTGGAGCAGGGTTTACAAAAGCTTACGCGATAAAATACGGATCAGCAATACATCCGGATGATTACGCAGTTGTGACGAAAACCATTGAGCTGGAGGCTGGTGAAGGGACAGCCGTTCAGGAAAAGGAACTGCAGAAAAAGCAGGGCAATAAGAATTAACCGTCCAGACTAAATCTTGCTTTGGTCGGCGATCGTTTTGTTTTGTTGTCTGGAAATCCGGTTTCGCCGGTTGTTCATCAACAACCGGAATGATCCCCTGATCCCCTTTCCTATTAACCCGAGTACTACTCTTCCTACGCCAAGCACCATCGAAGCGGGGCCTATAAATGGAGAAGGCGATGCTTTCATTGTTGGTTGGCTGTTGTCAGCATTATCTGGCAAATTCTTTTTCATGATATGTATATTTATGAGCGAATCACCTGTATGGCTCCCGGCTCGATGACTGCATTTATTTCTTTCAGTTTATCGCGGTATTCGCCGTCAATCTGAAAAGGATAGGGACGGGTAACTGTCAGCCGCATTCGTTTACATTTAATGATCTCAACCCTGTTCTCATTCATCGGTTTCCTGGTGATAATCATTCTCAGCAATGCAAATAAACCAAGTCTCCTGACCAGCACCACTTCAAATTCGCCGTCTGATGGATCTCCTGCCGGATTAATAATGGCGCCTGTGCCATATTTGGAGGCATTGGCGATTACTGCCATAACCACCTTGCGTTTGTAGATCCTGTTGTTTGCATACATCGTAACGCGCATAAACTGGTGGCGCCCCATCATTTTAATCAGTGCTTCGCTATAACCGAGAAAACCTCTTCTTTCATTCTCCTCGAATCGTTCCAGCATACTCGCATTTAAACCGATATCACTAAGATGAATGCAATATTCATTATTAATGGAAATCAAATCGAGCGGTTTCGACTGAGCGCTGATACTAAGCTGCAGGGCCGCTTCAGGGTTCAACGGTATATTAAGCTCTTTGGCCATTCCATTAGCAGAACCCGCCGGAATAATGCCGAGGGGAATGTTGAATTCCATCAAAGCTTCAGCAGTCATTTTTATAGTTCCGTCACCACCTGCGGTAATAACTCTGTCAGGCCGATAGCTCCTGATCATTTTTTTTATCTCCTCCTTGTTGTCGACATCTTTTTCAAGCTGGTAAAACTGGATTTGTTCGGAACGGCCGGCAAAAAAGTCTTTGATGGTTTGCTCCCAATCTTTTTGACCCGCACCGGATCCGGGGTTTACAATGAATAAACATTTCATGTTTGGTTGTTTTCATATTGTTTAGTGGCACGATCTTGTTTGGATAAAATGTCATGCCAATCAGTTTATCATGTACAAACGAATCCTGAAAAGTCTGGGAATAAATACAGATACCACTGTTAAAGTTTACAAGGGCTTTGGGCACGAAAAAAACCTGAACATATCTGGTCATGTGTTTGCCATAAGTTCATATCCAACCACCAGATACCATAAGAGCCTTTTCCGGAATATCTTTCACTTGTTTAAACTCTTTTTTGTGAAACCCGTTCCCGGAGCCGACATGGTATTATATTGGAAAAATCAGCAAATAAACGCATGCACGGAAAAAGATGGATACTTCAAATTTGAATGGATGTCTGAAACAAGCGTGCCTGCCGGTTTGCATGAAGTTATTGTTGATTGTGTCAGCAAGAGCGGGGAAATTGTGGCCACAGGCAAAGGTCAGTTTTTTGTTCCACATATAACACAGCTGGGTATTATATCAGATATTGATGATACTTTCCTGGTATCCCACTCAGCTACCATTTTTAGAAGATTATGGACATTATTCACGAACAGTGCACAAAGCAGGAGGGCTTTCGAAGGCGTTAGGGAACATTACCGGTTACTTGAATATGCCGGAACCAGAGATGATACACCCAATCCGATCTTTTATGTTTCGAGCAGTGAATGGAATCTGTACGATTATCTGAATGAATTTGTCAGGATACAAAAATTGCCGGCGGGTATCTTCCTGCTGAGTCAGTTGAAACGTTGGCATCAATTGGTGAAAACCGGTAAAACCAAACACGAAGGAAAGTTTGTCCGTGTGATAAGAATCATGGAAGCTTTTCCAAACCAACAGTTTATTTTACTTGGCGATAATTCACAAAAAGATCCTGAGATCTATCATTCAATAGTTGAACATTTTCCCGGTAGGATTTATGCCGTTTATATACGGAAAGTGTCTTTTCGTAACAGGGAGACATTGAGCATGCTTGAAAACAAGCTGGCGGCCAGGCAAATTCCTTATTGCCTGTTTGAACATAGTAAGACAGCTATTGAACATTCTAAATCTTTGGGGCTTGGTCCCTTGAGCACAACGGGCTAATGCTATTTTTACTGGCCTGCAATTTGTAAAAGTATAAATCAAATTTTCGTCATGCCTGAAGGCCCTTCTATTGTCATTGCCAAAGAAGCTCTTAGTCAGTTTAAAGGGAAAAAAATTTTAAAAGTCAACGGGTATGGCACGCTTGATAAATCCCTTTTGATAAACAAAACAGTCCGTGATATTACTACCTGGGGTAAACATCTGATAATAGTACTGGACAAGAAGTTGGCGGTCCGCATTCATTTTATGTTGTTCGGATCCTATCTTATTAACGACCATTCAAAAAAAGCAAATGCTAAATTGGCCCTGATATTTAAAAACGGCGAAATCAATTTTTATGTTTCGCAAATAGTATTAATTCAGCAGGGTCTGGATGAAGTTTATGACTGGTCGGCAGACATCATGAATAAAAGATGGAGTGTGGCAAAGGCGAGGCAAAAGATAAATGAAAAGCCTGACCGCCTGTTATGTGATGTTTTAATGGACCAGCATATCTTTTCCGGTGTTGGCAATATTATCAAAAACGAATTAATGTTCAGGGCAAGACTGCATCCGGAAAATAAGATAGCAAATATTCCAAAAACCAAAATCACTTATCTGATAAAAGATGCCGCGCGATTTTCGAAAGATTTCTACAAATGGAAGAAAGCCGGTACACTTCTGAAGCATTGCGGTATTTATAAACAGGAATATTGCACTAACTGTGGTGGTGAGGTTACTGTCAAGGACGGCGGTAAATCAAAACGCCGGAATTATTACTGCGAGCTTTGCCAGATTAAATACTGGTAAATCAATTACATGGAAGTTTCAGCTGTCTTCTTATGAGCTTTTAAGAACCGTTGATCAGAAAATAAATTTGGGGTTTCACAAAAAAAATTTGGGAAAATAAAATATTTGACCATACTTTGTTATGTAGTACATAACTACAAGAGTCATCGCCATTTTTGTCAACGATCTAAATGCTTCTTGCTTATGAAAAGGAATTTTTCTTTTTTAAAGCTGCGACTAATCCCCCTGCTCGTAGCATTATTTTTCTTCCATGCAATTTCATCAGCTCAATCAACAACCGTAAGTGGAACTGTTACAGACAGTCTTGGCAGTCCGGTAGAAAATGTGAGTGTAAAGGTTAAAGGATCGAGGAGGGGTACAGTGACAAATGCTGAAGGATCATTTTCTCTGGCTGTACCATCAGCGGGTTCCGTACTTGTATTTTCCAGTATAGGATACGGGATACAGGAAAAGGTAGCCGGGAATGATCCTATAAATGTGAGGCTGTCAACTGTCAATGAAACATTAACAGATGTTATCATCGTTGGATACACCCAGCAAAGCCAAACCAAAACATCGGCGGCTATTTCGAAACTTAGTATCGATGAATTGCAGAACAGGCCGAGTCCGAATCCGGTCCAGGCTATCCAGGGCAAGATAGCAGGCGTTTCTGTTCCAGTCAATTCGGGTCAGCCCGGTGCCGGTGCAACCAATATCATTATCCGGGGAGGTACAAAACTGAATGTATATGGCAGCGGTCTTGGTAATGTTGGTGGCAATCCGGTCGGCGCAGCCGATAATACGGGGCCACTGGTGGTAATTGACGGCGTATTCAGATCCATGGATGATATTAATCCCGACAATATTGAGTTCTTCCAGGTAATGAAAGACGCGGCTTCTACTGCTATCTACGGCGCACGTGGTGCTAACGGTGTTATCGTTATAAGGACGAAAGGAGGCAGGTTTAATAGCAAAATGAATCTGACTCTCAACAATCGTACTACCTGGGAAACACAGGCAAGGGATTACAAATACCTCAATGCCGAACAATATCTGAGACTTGCTCGTACCACGGTTAAAAATACTTTTGACCTCCTGGATAAAAATAACCTGCTATATAATGGCGGATTTTCAGCAGGTACCAGGTTGTTTACCGCAAAAGGTCAGTATGGAAGTTACGTTTACACTACTGCGTTATACGACAATCTGATCTCCGTTGAAGGCCAGCCCTATGTAGACAATCTGTTAGCTAATGGCTGGATGACCATGGACGATCCGATTAATCCCGGATCGAAATTGATTTATGCCGACAATCATTATCAGGACAAACTCTGGGAAACAGGCTTGTCTCAAAATAACTCCATAGCAATTAACGGCGGCGGAGAAAACGCCAGTTATAATCTTTCCACGGCTTATACTGATCAAAAAGGAGTGTTTGTGGGTACCAGGTATAAAAGGCTGGACGTGTTAGGAAACTTTGGCTTCAAGGTTGCAAAAAATGCAAGGATTGATGCCATGGTAAATTATCAGAACGTTCAGCCGAATTATGTGGAGGCTTTTCAAAATGATCTCACCCGTGGTACACGGCTTACACCGCTTATTCGATTATTCCGCGACGATGGTAATGCGCACCTTGGCGAATTATATACTGCCCGTAACAGGTTCCATGTGCTGCAATACGATGATCAGCGGATTGCTACTGAGAGAGTGGTTGCGAGAGTAAGTGGCGACATAACCTTGATTAAAGGATTGCATTATAAACCTTCCGTATCTTATCTCTTGCAGGATTACACTTACGATTTCAAACGTGCAGGAACGCCGTCTGACGAAGTACAGCCAGGTACTCAAAGGCAAAAAAACCGGCGGACAACCGATACAAGACAACTGATGACTGATCAGATCCTGCAATATGATTTTCGATTGGGGCAGGACCACAATTTTACAGTCCTTGGTGGATTTAATTATACTGTGATCCGTGCAGATACCAGTAAACTTGGGTCACAACGAGCCTCCAACGATTATATATTTACTATTAATGAACCGCCGACCACTGTGATTAACGGTATTACGGTTTCAAACGTTACTGATTTTGGAACAAGTTTATTTGAATCGAAATCTGCGAGTGTTTTCGGTCAGGTTAATTATGATTATGCCGGTAAATATCTTATTAGCGGATCTTTGAGATATGATGGCTTTTCGAACTTTGCCCCGGAAAATAAATATGCCTTATTCCCTTCCGCCTCGGCAGGTTGGAACATGCACATGGAAAAATGGTTTTCAGTGAAACCTGTCAGTATGCTAAAATTAAGGGCAAGCTGGGGCGAAGCGGGTTTAAGTGATCTTGCACTCACGGATACCTATGGTGGATATGCCGGTACATCTTATGCGCTGGGCTCTGGCATTTTACGTTCCAATCTTTCAAATCCAAACCTTGTCTGGGAATCGACTTCAACCACGGATCTCGCTTTTGATGCCGGATTTCTGAATAACAGGATAACGCTTACTGTTGACTGGTATAACAAATTAACCAAAAACAGGCTGGCTTCAAAACCACTTCCGTCGGAAGCACCTTTTCCTACTATTCCTTATAACAATGGTGAACTTCAAAACAGGGGTATCGAAATAGAGCTTGGTGGAACAATTATAAAAGGAAAAAACTTTTCGTGGCGCAGTTCCATTGCATTTGCGAAAAATAATCAGAAAGTTCTTGACTTGCCAGACAATGGCCGTGTAAACAATCGTCAGGGTGGTGATTTGATCTATGATCCCACATCAAAACAAAACATTGAAGTTGGCGGTATTGCTGAAGGAGAACGTCCGTTTGCTTTGTATGCCTACAATGTAATTGGAGTGTTTGCTACTGAAGCAGATGCTAAGGCATGGAACGCAACAATAAAAGATAACCTCGCTTCGCCACAGGGCATTATTGCGGGAAAACATGCAGGCGATTTTATTTTTCAGGATGTTAACAGCGATGGAATCATAGATACCAAAGATCAGGTATTTATAGGTTACAGATCCCCTGATATTACCGGTGGATGGCAGAATACATTTGCGTATAAAGGGATTTCACTTAGAATAGGCATGGATTACGCGATAGGACATGTTATAAGTAATGGCGCTCTGGCACGATCACTTGGACAGGGCCGCGCATTCAATGAGGGCGCTCCGGAACAGGCACTCGGTGACGAAATCTGGCAAAAAGAAGGCGATGCCGGAAAAAAATATGCCAGGTTTTCTTTTGCTGATTTTGACTTCGGACAGCGCAATTATCTTCGTTCCAGTACTCTGGGAAACAATAATGGTTATGGTTCTGATGTTTCTGCACTTATCGAGAAAGGTGATTTCATTGCCCTGCGTGAGATCACCCTCTCGTATGAATTGCCCGCTGCTATTGTTAAGAAAATCCATTCGACAGGTATGAATGTTTTTGCAAGCGTATTTAATGTTGGTTATCTGACAGGATATTCAGGTATCAATCCTGAAACATACACTGGTTTTGATGCAATCGGATATCCGAGACCAAGACAATATACGCTCGGAGCAACCTTACGTTTTTAGCAAATTGAACTCATTCAATAACCGGTTAACACCGGCTAAACATGCCATATATGAAAAGATTATTCAAAACATTACTTAGCCTCATAATTATTCTGGTCCTTTTTTCAGGATGCAAAAAAATACTTGAGGTGACACCACAGTCAAGTATAACCGAAGAGACTTACTTCAAAAATGAAGGTGATTTCGAACCCTACGTAACTGGGATCTACACTTTCATCCGTACATTTCAGAATAATTTTACTTATGGAATGGAACGTGGTGAAGAACTGATATCTGCTTCCAATTCCCGCTTTACCGTAGCATGGACGCATACTTTGTCGCCGTCCTCCGGAGCAGTCAATTACGATGCCTGGTATCGCGCCATTGGAAACTGCAACCTGCTGCTGGAGAGGATAAAAGATTTCCCTTTCACTATCAACCCCGATAGTAAAAACCGCATTATGGCAGAAACCTATGCGCTACGGGCATACTTTTATTTTAACCTGACCCGCATAATAAAAGATGCTCCATTAATGTTAAGCGCTGTGGTCGATGAAAATGTTGAACTGCTTCCACGCTCTCCTGCAGTACAGGTAGCAGCACAGATTGTGAGCGACCTTGATTCTGCAAGCTTGCTTTTTAAAACAAACCCATCTTTCAGTCCTGCATCCTATCCTTCAAAATACCGGTTTGCTTACGGATCTGTAAATGCAATGAAGGCCGATGTTAAAATGTGGAGTGGTAAAGTATTAGGCGGCGGAGCCGCAGATTTTAACGCTGCTATTGCAGCCATCAATGAAGTAGAATCAAGTGGAGTTAGCCTAAATGCAGATTTTAAAAACGTTGTTGGGTTAAGGGCTCCGGCAAATCCCGAAATTATTTTGTCTGCCTATTTTAATCGTGATGAGACAAGTAATAATTATGTCGTAAACTCACTACCATTCCTGGCTGTTATCACGGGAGCACTTAACCTCGACAGTTTGCCATGGGCAGCTACTGCCGCTAACGGACAGGGTGCATTTCAGATCAGCACCAGGTCCAGAGCTTTGTTCAATGCCTTTCCCAATGATAAACGAATTCCATATACATGGGTTACTGAAAGGCAGCCAAGCGGACCAAAGATCGCCTGGATCACAAAATATCCCGGCACAAAATATCCGGAAGACAGGGTTCCGGATAATGACCTTATCATGTATCGACTTGCAGATATATTCCTGCTTAAAGCCGAAGCCTATGCAGGTCTGAACAACACTGTTGAAGCAGTCAAATATATCGATAAGGTAAGGGTACGCACAGGTAACGGGCCATACACCGGACCGACAGATAAAGCAAGTGTGGAAAAGGAAATTCTTGATGAACGCGGCAGAGAATTGTACTTCGAAAATAAAAGATGGTTTGATCTGGTGAGATTTCATTTCGGCGGAACCATTAATGTCTACACTTTTGTTCCAAATCTGGTAGGCAAAAAAACGCCCTTGTTCTGGCCAATAAATACGACGGTTCTGGCAAATAACAAATTAATCGTACAGACTGAAGGGTATTAAAAACCCAGGTTGAAAAAAAGACAACACTTAACTATGAAACAAATGGATGGTTTAATTGCAGCAAGTTTTACTCCTTTTAATGAAGATCGGTCAGTTAACTTCAAAATGATTCCCGAAGTAGTTGACAAACTTATCACCGATGGTCTAAAAGGTATATTTGTTTGTGGCAGTAATGGAGAGGGCCCAAACATGACTACCAAAGAAAGAATGCAGGTTAGTGAAGAATTTATAAAAGCTGCCCGGAAACGAATTCTTATAGTGGTGCATGTTGGCCATAGCTGTATCTCGGATGCGAGAAAGCTGGCGGCCCATGCATATGAAAAAGGTGCTGATGCAGTGTCCTCGGTTGCCGCATTTTATTTCAAGCCCGTCTCTGTTCAGAATCTGGCAGATTGCATGGCAGAGATTGCAAGTGCGGCACCGAAACTTCCATTCTATTACTACCATATTCCGCATCTTACAGGGATCGGAATGGACATGATAGAATTTCTCAGGATTGCGGAATCAATGATTCCAAACCTGGCAGGAATTAAGTATACTTCACCAACTCTTCAGGAATATCAATCATGCCTGAATTATGAAAATGGCAAATTTGATATACTATATGGTTTAGATGAATTATTGTTACCAGCATTGTCTGTTGGTGCAAAAGCGGCCATCGGCAGCACATATACTTTTGCTGCTCCGATTTATCTTAAAACGATTGAGTTATTTAACAGCGGTAATATTAAGGCTGCCCGTGAGAATCATGCTTTCCTGGTTGAGATAATCCGTGTACTGGTAAAGTATCCTTCCATACCTGCCCAAAAAGCAATTATGAAAATGTTAGGATGGGATTTTGGACCCACGAGGCTTCCGCTAACTACTCTAAGTGATCAATTGTACCAGGAGTTTCACCGCGAATTGAAAGCGCTTTCTTTTTTTGAGAAAGTTCCTGCCAGGCTAAAGCAGATTATTTAATTCCTTCTTATTATTATGCACGAACTGAGGTACCAAAATGTAGAAATGTTGATAGCTTATCTCCGAATATCACTTAAATGTCAAATTAAAATGCGCTTCACCTGGCGGAGAAGTTTAATTATCCTGATATTTTTCTTGCTGCCAGTGCGTAATCAAGCCCAACAAATGTTAGAAAATAACTATTTCGATTGGAAACAGGCAGCCACGCTCCCAGACGGTGACGGATTTGCAGGATCGTACGCCGGTGTGAGCGGAACTTCACTTATTGTTGCAGGCGGCACAAATTTCCCTGGAGATAAAAGGCCATGGACCAATGGTACAAAAACATGGTACGACCGCATTTATGCATTGGAAAAACCGGATGGACAATGGAAGGAAGTGGGCAGGCTGCCGCGGCCGATGGGTTACGGAGTATCACTCACATACAAAGATGCTGTGTTATGTGTTGGAGGTGGTGATGCAAAACAGAATTATGCTGATGTTTTTCTACTTCGTTTTAACGGCAGTAAAGTAAATATTGAAATGTTGCCATCTATGCCGGCGCCACTTATAAATGCAAGTGGTGTAATCGCAGGCGACATGGTTTATATACTTGGTGGTATAAAAACCCCGACAGGAGCAACTGAAAATATATTCTGGAAATTAAACCTCACCGGACCTGAAAAAAAATGGACCGTACTGGACCCTATACCTGGTAATTCAAGAATGCTTACGACCGCAGGTACACTGGAAGGTAAGATCTATTTATTTGGTGGTGTAAGCCTGGCACTTACTGCTCCGGATACTGCTTTGCATCGCGAGTACCTGAAGGATAGTTGGGTGTACGAGACAGGCAAGGGGTGGAAAAGAATTTCAGATCTGCCAAACACACTCGCTGCGGCGCCATCACCGGCATATAATGCGGGACAATCACATTTACTTTTATTTGGAGGCGATGATGGTTTAAACGCTTCAAAAGTTGCTGAATTAAAAGACAGCCACCCTGGATTCAGAAAGGAAATACTCTCATACAATTCCATTACTGATACCTGGTCTGTTTCCGGTAATATACCTGTTGATAGAAAATCAGATGCTGAAACGAATCCTCACGGCAGTGTATATGCGCCCGTTACAACGCCACTGGTTATATGGAATGGACAAATTATTATAGCAGGAGGCGAAGCAAGACCGGCTGTACGCACAAACAAGGTACTTGTCGGCTCGCCGAAACAGCCACCAAGCAAGTTCGGAGGTTTCGACTGGCTGATCATTGCACTGTATTTTGTTGCAGTAGCCGGAATCAGCATTTATGTATCGAAGAATATGGGTGAAACGACTGGCGATTTCTTTTTAGGTGGTCAAAAAATTCCATGGTGGGCTGCCGGACTAAGTATCTTCGGATCCAAACTAAGTGCATTAACATTCATTGCCATTCCGGCAAAGGCGTTTGCCACTGATTGGGTGTTCATTATGAATAATATTATGATTTTGGTGGTGGCTCCAATTGTAACGTCTTTCTATCTCCCCTATTTCCGAAAGCTGAAAATTACCAGCGTATATGAATACCTGCAAATCCGTTTTGATCAAAAAGTAAAATTACTTGGCAGTTTGACATTTGTTGTGTTCCAGCTAAGCAGGTTAGGAGTGGTCATTTATTTACCTGCACTCGTATTGAGTACTGTCACGGGCATTAATATTTTTGCCTGCATTTTGCTCACCACATTTATCACAACAGCATACAGTGTAGTAGGTGGCATTGAAGCTGTGGTATGGACTGAAGTGATGCAGGTTTTTGTATTGCTTGGTGGTGCACTTGCAAGTTTTATTTTTATCACCTGGCATACCGATGGAGGACTAGCTGGCCTGGTGAGTGAAGCAAATGCGCACGACAAATTCAGAATAGCCAACCTTGGATGGAGTTTTTCACAACCGGTTTTATGGGTTGTCGCGTTAGGCGCTTTTCTTACAAATCTTGTGACCTATACATCAGATCAGGTAGTTGTACAACGTTATCTTACCACCTCAACAGAAAAGGAAGCACGTCGCTCCATCTATACAAATGCCTTAATGGTAATTCCGGCTTCCCTGATCTTTTTCGGAGTCGGAACAGCCCTATGGATCTTCTTTCGCCATCACCCTGGTGACCTCAATCCACATGGCCGGACTGATGATGTTTTTCCATGGTTCATTTCTCAGGAACTTCCATCCGGATTGTCGGGATTAGTGATTGCAGGTTTGTTTGCCGCAACGATGTCGACCATCAGTTCAAGTATGAATTCAATAGCCACTGTAGTAACAACAGACTTCTACAAACCATGGCGAAAGAATGCGACCGATAAAGAAAGTCTGCGGTTTGCAAAGAAGTTCACCGTGGTACTCGGAGCCGCTGGTTGCCTGATTGCCATTTATCTTGTTTACCTCCAAAACGCGTCTATCTGGGATCAGTATCTAAAGATTATCGGATTATTCGGCGGATGTCTTGCCGGAATGTTTCTTGCCGGAATATTTTTTCCAAAGATCAATAGCCGCGGTATTCTTCTTGGGTTCCTTTGCAGTAGCATTGGATTATATTTTGTTCAGAAGTCTGAACAGATCAATTTCTTTCTATACCCTGCCTTTGCCGTCTTCGGATGTGTGATACTTGGATATTTATTCAGTTTGATTTTTCCGGACAAAAAAATTAAAGCCGCGATCTCCTGACAATGAAAAAATAATTATTATGATTTATATCTATAAACCAATAATGCCGGAGTATAAGAAACAGAAAACCTATTCTATAATTCATATATAAGATATGACAAGGCAAACACAATACTTTAACTATCGGTTATTAACAACCGATGAGTTGACAATTTTCAGAGAACAAGGATACCTGGTTATAAAAAACATTTTGAGCGATGCCGGCCTGACACAAATGCGAAAGGAATGTATGACTGCCTGGAATGAAGAAAAAGTCGCATTTGATCCAAACAAATCATGGTTGCAAAATTCACTCCTGGTAAATATTCATCACAGGTCTGATACAGTGAAGGCTTATTATTTTGATGGACCTTTGGTTGAAATTGCCACCCAGCTGATCGGGCCGAACATCAAGGGCGCTACTTCCCAACTTACTTTTAAAATGGCTGGTAACACAAAACCCTTTGGCTGGCACCAGGACAATGGTTATGGCGAACTGGAACCATACACTGCTTTAACCACTCTCACAGCACTTGATGACACAGACAGAGGGAACGGTTGCCTTTGGCTGATACCTGGTAGTCATAAAGGCGGGCAGATAAAAGTGGAACAGACCGCTGAACAAAAAATGAATAAGTCGGAAATAATAGTCAAAGCTGATGATAGCCTTGCGGTTCCAATGGAAATGAAAGCAGGCGATGCATTAATATTTAATTGCTGGATGCTTCATAAATCTGATGGAAATTATTCAAAGGATCGTGACAGGAGAATATTATTCCTTCGTTATGCCGATGCCGATGCAGTAGAGGTATATAATAACAGAAAACCTCGGCTGGGAAGACTGGTAAGAGGAACTACCAACTTTGATGAGGTAAAACAATTTGAAAAGGATTTATAAACTTCCGGCAAACGGTTTTTTATTTTATTTCTTTAAAATATTTGATTATGGAAAGAATTCATCACAGGCAATTTCAATTCCCGGCCAGGAGGTACGCTGCCAAAATCCGGCTGATTTTTATTTTTGTTTTGATACAGGGGTTTTCAATAAAAGGCTTTACACAGGAATTGAATCATCTGTACAAAGCCGGCGAAGACGGTTATACCTGTTTCAGAATTCCCGCAATGGTAACCACAACAAATGGAACGGTGCTGGCTTTTGCAGAAGCAAGAAGGAATGGTTGCGGAGACGCAGGTGATATTGATCTCGTGGTAAAACGTTCTTCTGATAATGGAAAGACCTGGTCAAAACTGTCTATTGTCTGGGATGACAGCACCAATACTTGTGGTAATCCTGCACCTGTAGTTGATCAGAAAACCGGGAGGATAATTTTGCTTTCCACCTGGAACCTGGGCACTGATCATGAAAAGGATATTATCGCAAAAACCAGTAAGGATACACGACGCGTTTTTGTGTTGAGTTCCTCTGATGATGGGCAAAGCTGGTCGACTGCAAAGGAAATCACTGCTGACGTAAAAAAAGATAACTGGACCTGGTATGCTACCGGACCCTGTAATGGCATCCAGATACGCAGTGGAAAAAATAAAGGAAGACTTGTAATCGCCTGTGATCATATTGAAGCGGATACAAAAAAGAATTTCTCTCATTCGATCTGTTCGGACAATGGAGGCATCAGCTGGAAACTGGGTGGAACAACTCCAACAGACAAGCTAAACGAATCTACTGTTGCCGAACTGCCAAAAGGTGTCCTGATGCTGAATATGCGCAATTCAGGTCCATCAAGGTTCAGGCAGGTATCATTAAGCAAGGATGGTGGTGACTCATGGTCCGAAGTGAAGAGCGATACAACTCTTATAGAACCGGTTTGCCAGGGAAATTTACTGTGGTATAAATATAAACGCAAAAAAGCTTTTCTGGCGTTTTCAAATCCAGCCAATCAAAAGGCGCGTACAACTATGACTGTTAGGATAAGTTATAACAAAGGAAAAACCTGGAAACTAAAAAATGTGCTGCATGAAGGTCCTGCGGCATATTCCAACCTGGTAGTACTACCTAATGGAAACCTGGGTTGTTTTTATGAGGCCGGAAATGCAAAACCTTATGAAGGGATCGTATTCGAAGAGCTTTCATTCAATGATTTTAAATAAATTCATTAAAAGATACAGTTTCACTTTCATTTACAATCGATACATTTTGCTGAATGCACAAAATCTAAGAGGTAATTGGGGCACGTTATTATTGCCCGTTAATGCTGATGAAACCATTGATTATTTCCGACTGGCAGATGAACTTGATTATCTGATCGCAGCCGGGCTTAATGGTATTTATTCAAATGGTACGGCGGGTGAATTTCATAACCAGACAGAACAGGAGTTTGATGCGGTCCAGTTGGTTCTGTCTGAAAAATGTCATCGTGCCGGCATGCCGTTTCAAATCGGTGCTGCTAACCCGTCGCCTTTAATTTCGCTGGAAAGGATCAGGCGTTCGGTTTCGCTTAAACCTGACGCTTTCCAGGTAATCTTGCCAGATTGGGTAACAACAAATGAAAAGGAGCAGCTCGATTTTTTTAATAGACTCTCAGATGTGGCATCCGGAATTCCATTGGTATTATACAATCCCCCGCATGCAAAAAAAGTATTGACACCAGCTCAACTGCAAATTCTCAGTAATGCAATTCCACAATTGATCGGGGCAAAACTCGCAGGAGGCAATAAGGAATGGTTCGACGCAATGCATTGGAGCATCAACACATTTTCTGTTTTTGTTCCGGGACATTTCCTTGCATCGGGAGTTCAGACAAAAGTTGCTGATGGTGCGTATTCTAATGTGGCATGTTTAAGCCCTGCCGGATCGCAGGCGTGGTGGCAACTGATGCAGACCGACATGCCGGCTGCCCTCGATATACAGAAGCGGATATTATCTTTTTTTAATGAATGCATTGTGCCTTTTATAAATGCGGGATATAGCAATCCGGCGCTGGACAAGTTGCTTGCCGCGGCCGGCGGATGGGTGCCGGTAGGAACCAGGCTGCGTTGGCCATATCAATGGGTCCGGGAAGAAGAAGTAAAACATGTGGCTTTGAAAGCAAGATCCTGGTTGCCGGAATTTTTTACGTAGCGCGGATTGTGCAATGGATCTCCTGATCCGTTGATTTTCAAAACTGTTTGGTGTTAAATTTAATTAAAGATTCTTCGGCTATCGCGCGAAACGGATGAGCGGATCAGGAGATCCGCTCCACATATCAACGGATCAGGAGATCCGTTGCACATTTGCCGCGCTACATATTCCTGCGATACTGACCTCCAACTTCGTACAGCGCATGTGTAATCTCGCCCAGAGAACAGTACTTGACTGTCTCCATCAACTCGGCAAAAATGTTCCCGTTAATTAAGGCTACCATTTTTAACCTTTCAAGCATTTCAGCTGCCACGACCTTGTTCCGTTTTTTAAAAGCGCGGAGATTCTGAATCTGTTGTTCTTTTTCTTCTGTTGTGCTGCGGATCACTTCACCCGGAAGAATTGTCGGGGAACCTATTTTATTTAAAAATGTATTCACACCGATAATTGGCAATTCTCCTGTATGCTTTAAAGTTTCATACTGCAGACTCTCTTCCTGAATTTTATTTCGCTGGTACATACGTTCCATTGCACCCAGAACGCCTCCTCTTTCTGTAAGTCTGTCGAATTCAATAAATACAGCTTCTTCAACCAGGTCCGTAAGCTCCTCAATTGCGAAACTTCCCTGTGTAACGTTTTCTGTTTTGGCTGAACCCAACTCACGGTTTATAATAAGCTGAATAGCCATAGCCCGTCTTACGCTTTCTTCGGTGGGCGTTGTAATTGCTTCATCATAAGCATTCGTATGAAGCGAATTACAATTGTCATAGATAGCATAAAGCGCCTGCAATGTTGTCCGGATATCGTTAAAGTCTATCTCCTGGGCGTGGAGGCTGCGACCACTGGTCTGGATATGATATTTTAGTTTCTGCGATCGTTCATTGCCGTTATATCGGAACTTTATTGCCCTCGCCCATGTTGTTCGCGT
>Ga0193752_1000754_pt1 | contig 29506 bp, 14 predicted proteins | sample H1c1metaG_FD_144924 | JGI IMG/M metagenome (GOLD analysis project Ga0193752, IMG submission 144924) | Soil microbial communities from a riparian zone of the East river system, Colorado, United States - H1c1 | ecosystem: Environmental > Terrestrial > Soil > Riparian zone | place: USA: East River...
GCCACGGTGGAGATCTAAAGGGTATTGAAAATAAATTAGATTACCTGCAATCGCTTGGTGTTACAGCATTATGGCTGAACCCGGTAATTGAAAATGATATGGATAACCGTACAGAGCACGGTTATGCTTTTACCAATCATTATAAAGTAGATCCGAGGCTTGGTGGAGATAAAGCCTATCATGAACTGGTTGACGCAACACATAAAAAAGGGATGAAGGTTATCCAGGATGCAGTGTACAATCATGTAGGTATTTATCATTTTACTGTAACAGATGCACCTATGAAAGACTGGCTGCATCAATGGCCGTCTTATACTCAAACCAGTTATAAAGACCAAACGCTGTTTGATCCTTATGCAAGTAAGGCAGATTCTAAAATAATGGCCGATGGATGGTTTGTACCCTTAATGCCGGATCTGAACCACAGTAATCCTTATGTTGCCAATTTTTTAATTCAGCATGCATTGTGGACTGTTGAGGAATTTGGTATTGACGGATGGAGGATCGATACCTATGCTTATAACGACCTGCCTTTTATGAACCGCTGTAACAAAGCACTTGAAGATGAGTATCCAAAACTCACCATGTTTGGAGAAACCTGGGTGCATGGCGTGCCCAACCAAAGTTATTTTGCCCAGAATAACTACAACACTTCTTTTAAAAGCAACCTGCAGGCGCCTACCGATTTTCAAACTTTGTGGGCAATTACTGATGCCATGACAAAAGATTTTGGCTGGACTGATGGCATTAATAAAATGTATACAGTATTGGCACAGGATTTTGTTTATAAAGATCCCATGCGTAATGTTATCTTTTTAGATAATCATGATATCGCCAGGTTCTATTCTGTTGTTGGAGAAGATGTAGAAAAATATAAAACTGCTGTTAATTGGTTACTTACCTGCAGGGGGATACCACAATTCTATTATGGCGGAGAGATAGGCATGACGGGCACTACAAGCCCCAATGACGGTTATGTAAGACAGGATTTTATAGGTGGCTGGAAAGAAGATAAGGTTAATAAATTTACCAGCGCAGGGCGCAATGCAAAAGAGAATGAGATATGGGATCATATTTCAACCTTAGCCCGGTATCGCAAAAACTCATCTGCCATCACTACGGGTAAAATGATGCAATTTGTTCCTCAGGATGGTGTGTATGTTTATTTCAGGTACGATGACAAACAGACTGTTATGGTTGTTATGAACACAGCTAAAGAAAATAAAACGATTGAGTTGAAAAGATTTGCAGAAAGAACCAATGGCTTCTCTAAAATGAAGAATATCAACACGGGTGCAATAACAGAATTAAAAGATTTTAAACTTGATTCGTACCGAAGCAACGTGTTTGAATTGCTTAAATAAGCAGGCTGATCAAATCTTTTTTGGAGAATTGGAATAATGTGTTATTTTTACACATTAAACGCCTGCTACATGAAGAAAGTCCTCCTTTCACTCACGATTCTATGTCTTGTTATTTCAGCAAATGCCCAACGCCTTTTAAGCTGGACTCCTGAATTCCCTGTAGATAATTCTACTTTAAGTTTTACGGTTGACTGTAATAAGGGTAACCAGGGTTTGTTGAATTTTGAAGGCGGTAATTCCAACAATGTATATGTGCATATTGGTGTAATTACAAATTTAAGCACCGGCCCTACTGACTGGAAATATGTAAAATTCACCTGGGGATCAACTGACCCTTTGGCAAAAGCTACACCACTTGGTGGCAATAAATATCAATATACGATCACGAACATCCGTACTTTTTTTGGTGTACCGGGAGGCGAAACCATAAAAAAAGTTACTGTTATTTTCAGAAATGCAACCGGCAGTTTAAAACAGGTTAATTCTGATGTAAGTGATATGTATTTACCTGTGTACGGCAGTGCAGAATATGGGGTACGTTTAAATCTCCCGCCTTTTGAACCCAGGTACATACCGTGGGTTGAACCAATAAACGTGGCTGTTGGCGGTAGCATCAGCATTACCGGTGTTGCATCTGCAAATTCAAATCTTACTTTAAAGCTGGATGGCACCACTATCAATACTGCAAGCAATGCCAATACTATTTCTGCCAATCCAACCATTGCAACTGCATGCTCACACCAGGTTTTCCTTGAGGGCAATAATGGAAGCGTAACTGTAAAAGATTCATTCAGTTTTTATATTGCGCCTGCAACAACCATTGCGGCATTGCCGGGCGGTGTAGCAGAAGGCATCAACTATAATCCAAACAACACTGCAGTTACATTGGTATTGTATGCTCCCGGTAAAAATAATGTAGTGGTGATTGGTGACTTTTCAAACTGGGCCAATCAATGCGCTTACCAGATGAATAAAACACCCGATGGAAATTATTTCTGGATAACATTAACCGGATTAACACCTGGCCAGGAATATGGTTATCAATATTTAATTGACAATACTATTAGAACGGCTGATCCTTACACACAAAAAGTTTTGGATCCGGATGATCAGTTCATCAATGCAACAACTTACCCAAGCCTTAAACCATATCCAACCGGCCTAACAACCGGGCAAGTCAGCATTATTCAAACAGCTGAGCCACAGTACACCTGGCAGGTAAATAATTTTGTTAAGCCTGATAAGAAAAACCTGATGGTGTATGAATTACTGATCAGGGATTTCACCGCTGAACACAGTTACCAGTCTTTGATCGACTCTTTACAGTATTTAAAGAACATCGGCATCAATGCCATTGAGTTAATGCCGATCAATGAATTTGACGGAAATGAAAGCTGGGGTTATAATACAGCATTTTATTTCGCACCTGATAAATATTATGGTACAAAAAATAAACTGAAAGAATTTATTGACAAATGTCACCTGAACGGAATAGCCGTGATACTTGATGTAGTTTACAATCACTGTACAGGTAATGCACCACAGGCAAAAATGTATTGGGATGCAGCTAATAACAGGCCTGCACCCAATAACCCCTGGTTAAACCCGGTAGCGCCACATGCTTATGCATTCTTTAATGACTTTAACCATACTTCAACAGCTACCCAATACCTGGTTCAGCGTTCTTTGAATCATTGGTTATCGGAATATAAAATTGATGGATACAGGTTTGACCTTGCAAAAGGATTTACACAAACATCCAGCAACACCACTACAATAGAAAATTATGATGCAAGCAGGGTGGCCAATTTAAAAAGATATTATGATGGCACACTTCCAACTTACCCGGGTACTTACATGATCCTGGAATTTTTAGGAACACTGCCTTGCCAGGAAGAACAGGAATATGCAGCACATGGTTTTATGTTGTGGGGCAATAGCAATTTTACCTACAACCAATGTACAATGGGTTTTTTATCTAACTCAGATATTTCTGCGATCTCATACACCAGTTCACAACGTGCATTTAATAATCCTGCTGTTATGGGATATATGGAAAGCCATGATGAGGAACGAAACATGTACAGGAATATAACATTCGGTAATTCTAACGGTAGTTATAATGTTCGCAACCTGAATACCGCATTGGCAAGAGTAGAAGCTGCTGCTACGGTTTTCTTTACAGTACCAGGCCCTAAAATGATCTGGCAGTTTGGAGAAAGGGGATATGACATACCACTTACTTTCGGAGGGTCGAATGTAGCAAATAAGCCACCACATTGGGAATACATGCTTGTTCCGGAAAGAGTGCATTTGTATAATACTTATAAAAGCATCATTCAATTGCGCTTGAGTAATCCAGCTGTTTTTAATAACACAAGTTTCACTTACGATTTTAACAGCGGTCTTGTAAAGGTTTTCCAGATAGCAGATCCTAATGCTACCGGGAAAAAAGTTACTGTTGTAGCTAATTTTGATGTTGTTGCACAAACCAAAACTGTTACTTTTCAATCAGCCGGCGATTGGACGAATTATATCAGCAATGGCACAGGCACCGGGTTGAATGGTGTTACCGGCAATAATTTTAATTTAACCGCAGCATCACAAAGCATAACATTACAGCCGGGTGAATATCATATTTATGTAAGTGTTCCTGCATGTGCTACTGCAGCGCCAACTGCAACAAGCCCGGTAAACTATTGCCAGAATGCAACAGCATCGCCGCTACAGGCAACGGGTACAAATTTACTTTGGTATACAACTGCAACCGGTGGTACGGGTAGCCCTACAGCGCCAACACCATCTACAACAACTATTGGCAGCACAACTTATTATGTAACTCAAACCATTGGCAGTTGCGAAAGCCCACGCTTACCAATTGTAGTGAATGTTACAGCAGCCACACCTGTACCAACAGTGATCAGCCCGGTTAATTATTGTCAGAATGCAACAGCTTCACAACTCACTGCAACCGGAACTAACTTATTATGGTATACAGGTCCAACGGGAGGTACAGGCAGTGCAACTGCTCCAACTCCTTCAACAACAGCAATCGGTAGTACATCATATTATGTAAGTCAAACGCAGAGTTGTGGTGAAAGTCCAAGAGCGGTGATTGTTGTAAACGTATCTGCAGTTCCTGCGGCGCCAACTGTTACCAGCCCGCTTACTTATTGCCAGAATGTTACAGCACCTGCTTTAACAGCAACCGGTACAAACCTGTTGTGGTATACAGTTGCTACTGGTGGTACCGGGAGTACTACAGCACCAACACCATCAACAACCAATGCAGGTAGCACAACCTGGTATGTCAGTCAATCAAACAATGGTTGCGAAGGACCACGTGCTTCAATAACAGTAAATGTAAATGCTGCACCGGGTATGCCAACTGTAACAACACCGGTTACTTATTGTCAAAATGCAACTGCTGTTCCTTTAACAGCAACCGGAACTGCGTTATTATGGTATACTGTTGCAACAGGCGGAACCGGAACTGCAACAGCACCAACACCATCAACTGCTAATGCAGGAAGTACAAATTATTACGTATCTCAAACTATAAGTGGTTGCGAAAGCCCACGAGCTGTTATTGTTGTAAACATAACAGGTTTACCAGCTACGCCAACTGTTACAAGCCCCGTTACTTATTGTCAGAATTCAACAGCAATAGCATTAACAGCAACCGGTACAAATCTTAAATGGTACACAACGGCAACCGGTGGTACTGGTAGTGTAACTGCACCAACACCGGTCACAAGCACAGCCGGCAATACTGCTTACTATGTAAGCCAGTCAAATAATTGTGGTGAAGGCCCAAGAGCAGTAATAAATGTTACTGTTACACCAACGCCATCAGCGCCATCGGGGTTAAGTGTTACAAACATAACAACCAGTTCTGCAACGCTTACCTGGACAATTATAGCCGGTAATTTTTATACCGTAGATTATAAACCTGTAGCAGCAGCAGGCTGGATAAATGCTGTAACTGGTACCGGTAATGGATCTGTTACGCTAAATAATCTTTCATCAGCAACAGATTATCAATGGCGCATCAGTGCTAATTGTTCTGCTACTCCCGGGGTTAATTATAGTAACGGGCAGTTTACAACAGTTTCTCACAACAGCCAGATCAATAATCTGAAAGAGGGGTATGGCATTAAGATATCTCCAAATCCCGTAAGCAAGCAAGCGATCATAGATTATATCATTGCCGATAACGGAAATGTAACCATTGAAATAATTAACCCAATGGGCCAGCGTGTTGCTACACTTTTAAAAACAAGCCAGATAAGAGGCCAATACCAATTGGTGATCACCAGCCAGATGGATAAGCTTGCAAAAGGACTTTATTATCTCAGGGTAAAACAAAACCAAAGTGGTAATGTGATCAAATTTGTAAAATATTAATAACCGTAACTTTTTTTGAAATGCATATGAGTAAATCCAGCCAAACCAGCCAGGCTCAAACTATTAAAAGCTTGTCGGCCATTCAATCCGAAGTTGAAAGTATCAACAGGATCGCTTTATCTGTTGACTGCGTGATATTTGGGTTTGATGAAAACAAACTGAAGGTGCTGTTGATCAGGAGTGATCTTAAAAAATTCCAGGGTAAGTGGTCATTGTTGGGAGATTTGGTTGATCCTGATGAAGAACTTGATGCTGCTGCAAGCCGGATCCTGAAACAACGTACCGGCCTTGATAATGTATACATGGAGCAGGTTAAAACTTTTGGTTGTATAAACAGGCACCCGGCAGGAAGGGTAGTAACCGTAGTTTATTATTCACTCATCAATATCCAGAATCATAAATTGAAAATACTGGATAATGAACTTCACTGGCATGATGTTTATGAAATAGAAGAACTCGCTTTTGATCATAAACAAATCCTGGATTGCAGTTATGAACAACTTCAAAGGCGTGTGCAGGAGCATCCCCTGGCATTCAGCCTTTTGCCCAAAAAATTCTCTTTACGTGAACTGCAGAATGTATATGAAGCGATATTAAATATAAAAATGGACAGGCGGAATTTCCGAAAGAAATTCTTTGCGATGGACTTTTTGGTGGATATAGATGAAATGGAACAGGATGTTCCTCACCGCCCGGGAAAACTATACAATTTCAATTATAACAAATACGAAAAGAAAAAGAAGAAGTGGGTGGGGATTGATTTTTAAGCCCTTTTTACAACCTGTTTCTGAAAAACTGATAGACAAGGGGTTACAAAAAAGAGCTGTTTAGGGGTTAAATTTTTTTATTCATATTTTTTTAACAAATAATTGCAGGTTCAAAAAAAGTCCTATATTGTGTACTTTATACACATTTAGATATTGTGTATTGAACTTGTGACAAATTCGATTGCTAACTTTTAAAAACGAAAAGCTTGTTTTATGAGAAAAATCTTCAAAAAACTAATGCTGTCCTGTGTTGCGTTCCTTCTTTCGCTGGTGGCATTTTCACAAAATGCGGTTACCGGAAAAGTAACTGACGCAAAAGACGGAACTCCCGTTTCCGGTGCAACTGTAATGGTAAAAGGCACAAAGACTGCAACACAAACAGCAGCTGACGGCTCTTTTAAAATTAATGCGGCACCAACAGCCACTTTGGTAATTTCTTCTGTTGGTTTTGCCCAGCGTGAAGTTGCTGCAAGCTCAGCTGCCAATATCAGTTTAACACAGGTTAACCAGCAACTGAATGAATTGGTTGTGGTTGCTTATGGTACCAGGAAAAAAGGTGATCTGACAAGTTCGATTACTTCTGTAAGTGCCAAAGATTTTCAAAAAGGTAATATTGCATCTTCAGAACAGTTGCTGCAGGGTAAAGTTGCCGGATTACAGATCACTTCAGGTGGAGGTTCAGCAGGTGGAGGAAGTACGATACGCATCCGTGGTGGAGCATCTCTTAATGCCAACAACGATCCTTTAATTGTAATTGATGGAGTACCGGTTGATAATAATAATTTGCCTGGCTCAGCCAACCTTTTAAATACAATTAACCCGAATGATATTGAATCTATGTCAGTGTTGAAGGATGCATCTGCTACTGCGTTGTATGGTTCAAGAGCTTCTGCCGGTGTTATTATCATAACAACAAAAAAAGGAGCGAAAGGAAAGATCAGGTTTAATTTTAATACACAGGTTTCAGCAGGTATAGTTGGAAAAAAAGTTGATGTGCTTTCGGCCGATGAGATCAGGACCATTATTAATGCTGATGCTGCTGCAACTGGTAATAATACTTATAAAAATCTTCTTGGAACAGCCAATACAGATTGGCAGGATGAGATTTACCAGGCTGCCATTGGCAATGACAACAACATCAGCGCAAGCGGAGCTTTTAAAAATATTCCTTTTCGTGTTTCTTTAGGTTATTTAACACAGGATGGTATTTTAAAGACCAATCATTTTAACAGGTTATCAGCTTCCTTAAATTTATCCCCTAAATTTTTTAATGACCATCTTGCTGTTAATTTAAATTTGAAATACGCTAGCACAAAAAACAGGTTTGCAGATGAAGGGGCTGTAGGTTCGGCTGCATCTTTTGATCCCACACAGGAAGTAAGTAACGGAGGCAAATGGGGCGGATATTTTGAATGGTTACAACCTGGTACCTCTAATCCTATAGACCTGTCAACACGTAATCCGCTGGCATTATTAAAACTGAGAGATAATACATCTAATGTAAACAGGATCGTAGGTAATGTGCAATTAGATTATAAACTTCATTTCTTTCCAGACCTGCATATACAGGCGAACTTAGGGCTTGATTATGGAAAAGGAAGTGGTAATGACAAGAAAGATTCTATAATGGCTACCGATTACAAAACAGCCGGCAGATATACTTATTATAAACAGAGCAAACAGAATACTTTAACAGAGCTTTCTTTGTTTTACACAAAAGATATTAAGAGCATAAAAAGTAAAATAGATGTTCTGGCATTGCATGGTTACCAGGATTTCCTGACCAATGTAAACAATTACGCATCTTACGGACAGAACGGTGTTGTTATTGCTACCAGTGTTCCAAATTTTGCAACAGATAAACCTAGATACCGTCTTGAGTCTTATTTAGGCCGTATCAATTATTCTTATAACAATAAGTATTTTATTCAGGCTTCAATCCGCAGGGATGCAAGCTCTAAATTTTCTCCTGAAAACAGGATAGGTTATTTCCCTGCTGTTTCAGCAGCATGGAAATTAAAAGATGATTTCTTTAAAAATGCGAATGTACTCAACGATCTTAAATTGCGTGCAAGTTGGGGTATTACCGGCCAGCAGGATATTGGCGGTACAGGTGGTAGTTTCAATCCACTTTATCCATACCTGCCTGTATATGCTTATAGTAATTCGGCTGCACAATACCAGTTTGGTACAACCTATTTTAATTACCTGCGCCCCGGTGCTTATGATCCAAACATTAAATGGGAAACTACTGCAACTACAAACATCGGTTTGGATTTTGCTTTCCTGAATAACAGAATATCAGGTTCAATTGATGTTTACCAAAAGAATACAAAGGATTTGATATCCAGGAAAGATATGGCACCAGGCCAGAATTTCGATATAACCATATCTACCAATGTTGGTGATCTTGTAAACAAAGGAGTTGAGTTTGTGTTAAATACTACACCGGTGAAAACAAAATCATTAACCTGGGATTTTGGTTTTAACATAGCTTACAATACAATAAAAGTCACTAACCTTGGTACTTCAACTTTTATTCCTACTAACGGTATAAGCGGAGGTACAGGTAATACTATTGGAGTACATGCTGTTGGCCAGGCTCCAAGCAGTTATAAAGTTTACCAACAGGTTTACGATCCTGCTACAGGCAGACCAATTGAAGGTTTGTACGAAGACAGGAACAGGGACGGTGTAGTTGATGCAAACGATATGTACTATTATAAAAAAGCAGCTCCGGACGTATTATTAGGAGTAAACACACAGGTTAATTATAAAAAATGGTCACTAGGCCTTGCAGGCCATGGCGCTTTTGGATATTATTTGTACAACAACTATAATTCAAATTCAGGAGTTTTAAGAACAATTAAAAACCCGATCAATTTTATCGGTAATGCCAGTTCAGATTACCTGAAAACAGGCTTCGTAAATAACCAGTATTTTTCTGATTACTACGTTGAAAATGCTTCTTATTTCAGACTGGATAACATTAATATCGGTTACAATGCAGGCCAGGTATTCAATAAAAGAGCTACTTTGAGAATATCTGCAAGTGTTCAGAATGTTTTTGTCATTACCAAATATTCTGGTTTAGATCCTGAAAATTCTAACACTTCCAATACTTCAAATTTATCCGGTGTAGATAACAATATTTATCCACGTCCACGTGTTTTTTCATTGGGCGCTAATTTAGATTTCTAATTACAAATAAATCTTTCTATATGAAATACAAAACATTAAATAAGATTGCTTTTTTTCTGATAGCAGTTGCAGGTATAAGTTCCTGTGCCAAAAAGCTTGATCTTACTCCAACCAATGATCTTACACCGGACAAGGTTTATTCTACCGCAGCGGGTTATAAATCCGTGCTTGCAAAGATCTATGGTGGATTAGCTTCCGGTGGTAACCAGGGACCTGCAGGACAACCTGATATTAGCGGAGGCCTGGATGAAGGTTCTCAAATAGCTTTTATTCGTCCTTTCTTCAATTGCCAGGAATTACCTACTGATGAAGCTGTTGTTGCCTGGAATGATCAGACCATCCAGGATTATCATAAACTTTCATTTACAAGTGCAGATCCTTTCCTGAAGGGAATGTATGCAAGACCTATGTACAATGTTACTTTGGCAAACGAGTACCTCAGGTATTCTACCGATGATGTTATGGCTGCGAACGGTATTAGCGGTGCTGATGCTACAGCTATTAAAAGCACCCGTGGAGAAGTTCGTTTTATGCGTGCTTTTAATTACTGGCTGATGATGGATTTGTTTGGAAAATCTTCTTTCGTTACAGAAGCTGATCCCGTAAACGGGCCCTTACCAGTGGAAATAAGCAGGGCTAATCTATTCAAATATATAGTGAGCGAATTAAAAGCTATTGATGGTGATCTGGCTCCTGTAAAAACAATAGAGTACGGCAGGGTAGACCAGGGAGCTGCATGGGCTTTATTGGCACGTGTTTATTTAAACTCGGCTATTTACAGCGGTACGCCTCATTATGACAGTGCATTGTTTTATGCTTCAAAAGTTATTGGCGGAGGATATTCTCTGCAAGCCGGTTATTCAAAATTATTTATGGCAGATAATGATAAACAAAAGAACGAATTCATATTTGCTGTGCCCATTGATGGTTTACGTACACAAGGTTATGGTAACACCAGCTTCTTTACACACTGTGCATCTGGCGACGAAGCCCAGAGTGATTATGGTGCGTCGGGTGGTGGCTGGTATGGCTATCGCTCAACTGCAGCTTTTGTAAATTTATTTACAGATAAAACAGGTGCAACTGATCAAAGGGCCATGTTTACCACATCTAAATATGGAACAGGCTCTGCACAGCTTGTAATTACTGATCTAAGCAATTTTGACCAGGGGCCACATGTAAAAAAATATGTGAACAAAAGAAATGATGCAACCCCGATCAGTGATCCAACGGGTTACTTTGCTGATATAGATTTTCCTGTTTTCAGGCTTTCTGAAATGTATCTTATTTATGCAGAAGCAACTATAAGAGGTGCAGCAAATGGAAATATGGCTACTGCTTTGGGTTACCTTAATTTAATAAGGGCAAGAGCTTACGGTACCACTGCAACCGGGCAATTAACACTCGGAGACTTAACACCTCAATTTATATTGGATGAGCGTGGACGTGAACTTTATTGGGAAGGGCATCGCCGTACAGATCTGATCAGGTACGGTTTGTTAACGTCTGGTACTTATTTATGGCCGTGGAAAGGTGGTGTTGCATCTGGTACTTCGGTTGATGCAAAATATAATTTATTTCCGGTACCGGCATCGGTGTTAACATCAAACCCTAACCTTACACAAAACCCCGGTTTTAATTAATAATTTATAAATTGTTTGATATGAAAAATTTAATAAAATCATTGTTCACTTTTTCTGTATTATCAGTTTTACTGGTTTCCTGCAAAAAGGATGAGAATCAAGTGTATTACAATGGGGGAACAAACCCGGTTTTAACCGCATCTTCTACGGCCGCACTGGTACTGTTAGGTGCTGATAAAAGTAATACTGCGGTAACATTAAGCTGGACAAACCCAAATTACCAGTTTAATACAGGTTCAAGTTCGCAGGATGTGACTTATACTTTACAGGTAGATACTACAGGCTCTAACTTCACCAATCCTCTCAAACAGGAAAAATCAATTTCTAAAGACCTGAGTATTGCTTTAACTGTGGGTGATGTAAATTTCTTTTTAACTAAAATGGCGCTTACTTCCGGTATTGCACACAATATGGAGTTCAGGATTAAGGCAAGCCTGGCAAATGGCAGTGTGCCTTTATACTCCAATGTTGTAAAAATAAGTGTAAACAATTATCTGGACTTTGCAGTTGAACCACCCGGAACACCAAATCCTATTCCTTTTCAATATGCTGATGGTAATCTATGGATCGTGGGAGATGCTGTAGCCTCTGGCTGGAGTAATCCTTTACCTAACCCATATGATGTTTCGCAGAAATTCTCAAGGGTAGGTGGTCCTGCTGATGTATTGCATTACCAGGCAACTATCACTTTTAATGCTACCGGTGGATATAAACTAATCCAAACCCAGGGAGTTTGGGCTACTCAATACCATGCTATGGATGGTACTGCAAAACTTTCAGGAGACTTTGAGAAAAAGGATGCCGATCCGCAATTTCCTTCTCCAGGTGCCGGAAACTATAAAGTTGAAATCAATTTTCAAACAGGTAAATACACACTAACCAAATTATAGGTTAAAACGGTTGACTAAATAACAAATAAAATGATTTATATGAAAAATATTTTTAAATTTTTTATGTTGATGGTAGCAACTGTCTCCATATTTTCAGCCTGTAATAAGGTCGACAATCTTACCAAACAGGATGCCTTGCCTGTGTATGCTTTGGGTATCTCACCTGTACTAACCAGTTCCTCAGCAACAGCAGCCCCAACCATTGCTGATACCAGCAATGCAGTCATTAATTTTTCCTGGACCAATCCTAAATATTCTAATGATTCTGCAACAACAAAATACATTTTAGAGATAGATTCTACCGGAAAGAATTTCACCAATAAGAATTCCAAAACAGTTTTTGGTGTGTTAAGTACAACACTTACCGGCCGTGAATTAAATGGCATGCTGTTAAACCTTGGTTTTAAACTTGGAATTTCTCAATCAATTGATGTAAGGCTTATTTCATCTTACAACAACAATAACGAAAGATATACCAGCAACGTTTTAAAAATAATGGTTACACCTTTCCCTGATCCTGCAAAACTGGTAACAGCAAATGCAGCTGTTACTGTTACATTGCCTAATGCTGGTTTAGCTTCTAATACTTTTTCATGGGATGCTGCATTTAAAAGCTATGCCGGCGCAGTTACCTACACTTTACAATACGATTCTGCAGGTAAGAATTTTGTTGCACCCATAGATATACCTGTAGGCGCATCATTATATTCCTTGTCTTTAACACAGGGCGAAATGAACCAGACAGCGCTTAACTCAAATATACCCGGTGGTAATACCGGCAAAGTTGAATATAGAATTAAAGCGGTAACAGCCCTGGGAGCAATATCTTATTCAAATGTGGTAAACGTAACCATTACCAGTTATGTTCCTGTTTTACGGGTTTACCTGCCAGGTGGTTACCAGGCTTCTACCGGTAATGGCAGTGATTGGGATCCCGGAACAGCACCTGAATTGATCAGGGATCTCCGTGCTTCCGTGTTTAATAAAATGTATTATATCTATCTTTTCTTACCTGCCAATGCAGAGTTTAAAATTACAATTGGCAGAAGCTGGGCTGTAAATTATGGTGGCTCTGGCGGTGTATTATCTGGTGGTGGTGCAAACCTTTCGGTTCCAACCGCAGGGTTTTACAGGGTATCTGTAGATATCAGCACACTTCAATACAATATCACTACAGGCCGTATGGGTTTTGTAGGAGGCGCTACTGGTGCAGGCTGGGATCCTCCAAGTGTATTCCCTAATTACGCTCTAGGTAATTCCGGAACAAACCTCTTTGTTGGCTTAACTACTTTTACAACCGGTGGCTGGAAATTAATTGACAACAATCAATGGGATAACGGAAGCCAGACTGTTACTGAAACAAGAAGCTATGGATCTACCGGAGCAAGCGGAAGTACCATGGGTGTAAATGGCCCTAATTTTCCTGATATTACTACAGCCGGCCGTTACAGGATGATCTGGGACGGACGTGATGTTGACAATATCAAATACGAAATGAGCCCGGGTACTGAAATGAGGGTTGTTGGTAATGGAATGACCGGAGTTCCTGATTGGAATCCCGGAGCGTCACCACAAATGGTATATGGCGGAAATGGTATCTGGACAATTACGTTACCATTGGATGCCAATGAAGAAATTAAATTCCTTGCCGGTAACGATTGGGGAGCATTTGATTACGAAGATAACAGCGGACAAAGCCAGACTGTTGGTACACCTAAAAAAATTCAATGGGCAGGCGGGCCTAATTTTAAAACACCAACAACAGCCGGTACTTATACAATTACATTAAATGAAAACCTGCAAACGGTTACCATTAACTAAGCAGTTGTTTATAATTTTAATAAAAATGCCATCCGCTGCGGCGGATGGCATTTTTATTTTGGCAGATTTTTGTCGCTGAGAGTGTCTATAATTTACCGCAAGCCAACTATTAGCAGTGGGCTTGAGGTTCCCGCTTGTCATAAGACGGGCCGGGGCGTTAGGGTAGTTAAATGTATTAAATTTGAGAGGGGAACACCGCCTGGAGCGAACAGTTACAAATTTTATGGAATTGGACAATGTTGATTTGAGCGGTTCCTGATAATGACAGCAAATCCCCCAGCCACGCAAAAAAGTCATGGGCAGAGACCCGCCTGGGAATCCTAACCTTTATATGTAGCCGGAAGGTATTAAAAGGGGGAGTTGTGCAGTATAAGGGTTGTGTTTGATTACTATGCGGTATGGATCATCTATGATTTTACCAGGGCTTACATTGGGACCTACATCAGGTGAAAGTCTGGTAAAGGTCAGGTGAAAGTCTGGTAAAAGTCAGGTAATGAATTATGCAAAAAACGAGAAAAATATGCAGCTTAAGTGCCTGTACTATTGTTGTTACAATATACTGAAAAAATGAGCTGATGCCAAAAATAAAAGCAAATTTTTTAAAGGTTAATGGAAAGCTTTTGCCTCGTAGGCGTTCCGCATTCATCCGTATGCCAATTCCTAAACCAGTGAGCATAACAATAATACTACAAAGCGATATATACCAACCATTATTGGGTAATTAACAGTGGCTTTATGCTTCCTGCTTGTCGGAGAGAAGGCAGGGTAGTTAGGATAGCTACATGTGTTAAATTTGAGACAGGAACACTTACGACGACGAAGACTCTTTAGTGGATGGTATTTTTGCGTTATGACTTTTTATTTATCGAACAGAAAATCTATAGCTCGTTGTCTGCCTGTATGTTTCTCCCGGTCTTAAAATAGTATTTGGAAATAAAGGTTCATTAGGGCTGTTTGGATAATGCTGTGCTTCCAGGCAAAGCCCTGCATATTGTATAAAAGAAGATTTAGTACCAGTGGCTTCATTATCACAATGCAGTGCATTGCCGGAATAAAATTGTACTGCAGGTTCTGTTGTGAACATCTCCATAAAGCGCCCACTGGCAGGGTCATACAGTTCAGCTGCTTTTCCGCCAGGATCATTTAATACCAAATTATGATCATAGCCTCCCGAGGATCTGATATCCTGTCCTACTTTTTTGCCATTACTAAAATCGATGGGTGTATTTTCTAAAGAGAGCAGGCGTCCGGTGGGAACCAGGTGTTCATCTGCTTCAGTGTATTGGCGGGCGTAAATTTTTAGTTCATGATCTAAAATAGTAGATGCCGTGCCTGCTGATAAATTAAAATAGCAATGATTGGTTAGATTGATGGGGGTAGGTTTATCTGTATATGCTGTATAATCAAGTATCAATTCATTGTCCCGGGTAAGCTTGTAGATCATTTCGATACTTACATTACCTGGAAAACCTTCTTCTCCATCTGCACTGGCATAGGTTAGCTTTAAACTACACTCATCCTGTTCTTCAATATTCCACCATACTTTGTCGAAACCCTTTTTACCTCCGTGTAAACAAAAATGATCGTGTGTATTCGTGATTGAATATGCTGTTCCATCCAACATGAATTTTGAATTGGCAATACGGTTGGCATAACGGCCAACAGCGCATCCATGAAACTGGTGCCCGTTCTTTATATAACCATCAAGAGAATCAAATCCCAGTATCACGTTACCTGTACTTCCTTCTTTGCCGGGAGTAACTATACCCGTAATAGTGGCTCCGTAATTGATAACAGTAACATGCATACCAGTTTCATTGCTGAGGGTATAAGCTGTAACTGCTTTGTTTTCAAAATTGCCAAAGGGCTTTTTTGTAATACCTTTTTTCATCCGGCAGATTTTTTATTTAGACAAAATTGGCTGAAATATTTTTAGCTGGTACATTTTGCAGATCCGTCTTCTATAGAAACCGGGTATACAGATAATGCAAGGCCCATTTCTATTTGATATGCAACACTGATCTGTTCAACCAGTTTCTCTACAGCATTTTCTTTTATTAAATTGATGGTGCAGCCGCCAAAGCCACCGCCAACCATCCTGGCACCGGCTACATCTTCATTATGTTTTACATAATCAACCAAAAAATCAAGTTCCTTACAACTCACTTCATAATCATATTGCAATCCATGATGTGTTTCAAACATTTTTTTTCCCAGGGCTTTAACATTCCCTTTTTTCAGGTCATCGCAGGCACCCAATAACCTTTGATTTTCCTGCACCACATATTTACATCGCTTAAAGATCAACGAGTCAGCACCTTTCACATAATCATTCAGCATTTCCATACTTATATCTCTTAAACTTTTTACAACGGGATGATCTTGTGCAATGATGGAAACCCCTTCTTCGCATTGTTTTCTCCTGGTATTATATTCAGATGAAGCCAGGTTGTGCTTTACATTGGTATTGAATAAAAGGATCTTATACCCGGCAAGATCAAGAGGCACATATTCATATTCCAAAGAGCGGCAATCCAGTTTTATAGCATGGCCCTTTTTACCAAACATACTTGCAAACTGGTCCATAATGCCGCAATTAACACCTGCAAAAACATGCTCGGCCTTTTGTGCAAGCGGAACCATCTGCATACGGCTTAAGCCCAATTCAAAAATTTCGTTCAATGCAAAAACCACGGCGCATTCAACTGCTGCGGAAGAGGAGAGGCCTGCGCCAATGGGAATGTCACCATCGATCACCAGGTTAAAACCTTCTATTGTATGCCCTTTCTTTTGTAACTGGTCAACTACACCTAAAATATAATTAGGCCATTGAATGGACGCAGGGTTAATATGTTCTGTATCTGTTGAATAAGTTTCTGAAAAATCGCAGGCGTACAGGTTTACCAGGTTATCTGCTCTTTTTGAAATGGCAACATAAATACTTTTATCAATAGCTGCCGGTAAAACAAAGCCTTCATTGTAATCCGTATGTTCTCCTAAAATATTTATTCTTCCGGGAGAACGGAAGACTGTTGGCTGCCCTGAAAATTTTTCAATGAAAACCGTAGTTATTTTTTGTAACATTCAGGCAATTTAAATCAAGTGCTGCATTTTATTTCTTTAAATATTTATTACTGATCTCATCATAGATCAATAGCAATTCATTTGCTTTACCATTTCTGTCAAAAAAACGTTCCCAGGTACTCAGGGGCTCCCAAATACAGCTTCCCTTGCCCCGGCCATTTGCAACGTTAAATGATAATTCGTTCACTTCTTTTTTTACATGGGAATATTCAACAACAATTACATCTTTATTATACCTGCGTGAAAGATCATCGAGGTTATACCCGAGGTCGGCCAGTGTATTATGCCATTTAGGGTAATACGATAAACCGATCACATCAAAAGGAACACCGCGGTTTACCATGTTGTCAATAAAGGATTTGCTCTCGTCATTTTGCCCGCCCAATGCAATATGCAACATAATACTTGTTGACGGCGAAACTGCTTTTACGCCTTGTATACCGGCAAAAAATAATTGTGCCAGGCTATCAAAATTATTTACACTTCCGTGCGGCCATATTATACCATGATTGATCTCGTTACCCACCTGCACCATATCGGGTGCCGTGCCCTGGTCTTTTAATGCCTGCATCACCATCCTGGTATAATCATATACAGCTTGCTTTAATTCGCTGATTGATTTACCCCGCCATGCTCCGGGCATCCATTGTTGTTGCGGATCGGCCCAGTAATCACTGTAATGAAAATCAAGCAATAATTTCATGCCAGCATCCCTGGTTCTTTTGGCCATTTGCAAAGTATGTTGCAGATCACAAAATCCTTTTTGCGGAGAGTATCCGCTATCCCGTGCAGGGTCATTAAAAATGCGGAGCCGTATATAGTTCAATCCATGGTCTTTTAAAATTTTGATGGCATCTTTTTCTTTTCCATCCAGGTCATAAAATTTCATACCCCTGTTCTCCAGTTCAGGTAAAAAAGAAATATCGGCGCCCAGCATCTTATCAATTGGTGTTGCTTTAAATGGAAGAACAGGAAAAGTATTGTCCGATAATTTAACATCAGTTACCGGCGAATTTTTAATGGTCATGATATCAGTTGCCCCGGTCCATAAACTATCGGTCTTGGCTTCAAAATGTATCATGGAAGGGGTAGAGCCAGATTGTACGATCACCTGGCATTTGCCATTGAATAAAAAGCGCTGAGCTGTTGTATCAAAATATTTATCCTGCTCATGACTGCTGGGGTCGCCATTGCCAACACCAATTATCTTTCCATCGCCCCGTAAAGAAAAACGAATAAGATTGTTTGCATCAGGCACTTCACGTCCCTGCCTGTCAATAACACTGATGTTTATTATAGTTGCATCTTTACCATCAGCCAACATGGTTGTTTTATAAGGGCTGATAACAACTTCAGCAGGCTTGCCGGTTGTTTCAACTTTTGTCTCAAGCTTTTTACCTTTCTTATAAGCAATAGCTTTTAAAGTGCCAGGTTCATAATTTACCATCCAGTTCAAATGCCCATTACGGGGCATATCTTTTTTACCTAAGCTTTTGCCATTCAGGAATAATTCTACATTATCTGCATTACTATTCACCCAAACATCAATAGGCTGGCCTTCTTTGCCGGGCCAGTTCCAGTGCGGCGAAATATGCAATACATCTTTATCGGTCCACCAGGACTGATAGTAGTAATAAATATTTTTTGGAAAGCCGCATACATCCATAATGCCAAAATGCGAACTGATATTTGGCCATTGATAAGGTGTTGGCTCTCCCCGATAATCCAGGCCCGTCCATACAAATCCTCCTAACCAATAATCATTTGGTTCTGCAAGTTTCCACCAGGTTTCGGCAGTGCTTGCCCACCAGGGTGCGGTAATATCCTGGTCGGGTACATAAGCTTTGATCGAATCTTTTTCGTACTGGCCACGTGTGGTAACCGTGCTTCCCATCTCTGTGCCGATGATCGGTTGGTTGGGATGGTCTTTATGATAATCTGCAACAGCAAACTGGCGGTAATTAAAACTGCGAACTGGTATTACTTCATTGATTCCATGGAATACATTGGCAACATCTGCAGCATATGTACTTACACGTGTCGGGTCAAGTTCTTTTTGTTTTGCAAGCAGTGATTGTGCAATAAGCCTTCCTGTACCTGTTGTATGCACCCAGCCTTCTTCGTTTCCTATCGACCACATGAATACGGAGGCACGGCTTCTGTCACGTTTTATCAGCCATTCAAGATCCTGCATGTATTGCGGGCTGCTGTTGAGTAACCTGTTCTCATCCATCACCAGCATACCCAGGCTGTCACAAGCATCCAGCAATTCTTTTGTAGGAGGATTGTGACTTGTACGATATGAATTGCAGCCCATCTGGTTCAATAAAAAAATACGGTAGTATTGGAGGTAATCGGGGAGGGCGCTGCCAACGCCAGCATGATCCTGGTGATTGTTGGTACCCTTAAGTTTTACATATTTCCCATTCAGGAAAACGCCTTTGTTTGTAATGGTCACAGTCCTGATACCAAAACGGATCTTATCTGTATCAACAATTTTTCCTGCTGATCTTACGATTGGAACAACGCGGTATAAATAAGGATCTTCCAAAGACCAAAGCCTTGGGTTGGTAATTTTTACAGATTGCTTAACCGATCTTTTTTCATTTACAGAAAGTGAGACAGGTTGAGGAACCGTTTCCCCGATCTTATGCCCATCCCTGTTAGTTATGATTGTAGATACAGTGACATTTGCTATGCTGTACGATTCATTTTGCACAGTAGTTTCAACATAAACCGTTGCTATGCTTTTTTGAACATCTGTGTAAACAAATACAGGATTTTCATCAAGATGAACCGGGTTATATTGATTTAACCATACATGACGGTAAATACCGGCGCCTTCGTAGAACCAACCTTCATACTGTGTTGCATCAACTCTTACAACCAGTGTATTTTCTTTTCCATAGTTAAGATAGTTGCTGATATCATAAGATACGCCTACATAACCACTTTTGTTATTACCAAGATAAAATCCATTTACCCAAAAACCGGCATCCCGGAAAACGCCATCAAACTGAATTTGAAAACGCTGACCTGAATCAGAGCGATTGACAGTAAATTTTTTACGGTACCAACCAATACTTGTTTCGGGATAATCTCCACCCACAGGTTTATATCCATGAGACTGCACATCAAAACTTTTTGAATTGGAGAAGGGTAATTCTACGGCCCAGTCATGCGGCAGTGAAAGTTTGCGCCAGCTGTTGTCATCGAATTTGGGGTCGATTGCTGTTTTTTGTGCAGCGCCTGTTTTAGAAAAAATGGTTGCAATGCTGTAATTAAAATCTTTGGCCGGGTCATTAGCATTACCAAATGCAAATTTCCAGTTATCATCAAAATTTATTCTTTTGCGTTGTTGTGCCGATGCTGTTACAGCGAGAAAAAAAATGGTTGCAATAAAAACGCAAGAAATATTCTTTTGGGTCATAGGTAAATCATTTTAATCAGTTAAAGGCATTTAGTGCAACCGTTGGTTTACCCGAATTATCAAATGCGCCAAGTGTGTAGCCCTGCCAATTATTATATGCTTCCGGTTCCCAGTAAAAAACGCCAATACCTTTGTTGTTGCTCACAGATTTTACTTTAGTGATAAGGTCGGTAATAAATGAATTACAGGTTGCAGCCTGATCCCAACTCATGCCCACTTCACATACCATGATCTCTGATCCATACCTGGCAACCATATCGTTCATATTGGTCAGGCATTGGGTGTTAAGTGTACCCCAGTTTGAAGTTGACGGGTATAAAGACATGCCGATCACATCCCATACAGCTCCATTGTTTTTGAGTCCATCTAAATTCCACCTGAACAGGGCATTGTCGTATCCGTTGGAAACATGCACCATAACTTTTGTGGTGGGACTTGAAGCTTTAACTGCATTATACCCGGCAATAAAAAATTTTGCATAATTAGCCATGTTCACAGATGCTTTTCCTTCAGGCCAAAGCATACCATCATTGGTTTCATTTCCAACCTGAACCCAATCCGGCGTTACACCGCCAGCGATTAAAGCATTTATTACAGCCAGCGTATGGTTATAAACAGAGGTTTGTAAAGTAGCAACATCCTGCGCCGCCCATGCTGCAGGTTTTGTTTGCTTCCCCGGATCGGCCCAACTGTCACTATAATGAAGATCGATCATGACCTTCATGCCCAGCGCTTTAGCACGTACTGCCTTGGCAACGACATCTGCTGTATTGCACCAGCCCCCGGCCGGGTTTACCCAAACCCTTAACCGGATGGAATTCATTCCAATGTTTTTGAGCAGTTGTATACATTCTGTTTGAGTACCGGTGCTGTTATAAAATTTTACTCCTGCATTTTCCATTTGCGTAAGCCAGCTTATATCAGCTCCCTTGGCAAAGAAAGTTGGAGCAGGAGTGGGTACAGGACTGACGGTAGAACTCGATTTCTTACAAGTAAGCCCTGTAAAAAGCATTAACAACAAAAAAGGCGCAATTTTTAATTTCATAGCAAGGCATTAACATTCTTATAAAGTGTCTTTATGACACTTTAAATTATCATTAAAAACTGATAAATACAGCCTTTTGCAGCTTTCTTTTTTTAATATTCCTAATAAGTGTAAAATATACACATTAATTTGTAAATTTACTCCCTAAACCAATTGCTATGCTTTTTAAAAAGATTGTCTTTACGCTTGTTATTATTATTGTTTCTGCAACAGCAGGTTTTGCCCAGGCAAAAACAACTGTAAGATCTCCCAACAAAAATATTGAACTGAATTTTTGGCTGAATGATAAGGGTACACCTATGTACTCAGTTACTTATAAGAGTAAAGAAGTGATCCTTCCATCAGCTATGGGTTTTGAATTGAAGCAAACCATGAGCAATGAAGCGTTACCTACTTTAAAAGATAACCTGGTAATGGCAGGATCCGTGCAATCAGCTGCTGATACCAAATGGAAACCGGTTTGGGGCGATGTGAAGGAGATCAGGGATAATTACACTCATCTAAAAGTCAGCCTTTCGCAAAAAGGCGAGAAAGCCATCAATTTCAATATCATTTTTAAAGTGTTTGACGATGGTGTTGGTTTCCGGTACGAATTCCCGAAACAAAAAAACCTTAATCACTTTATTGTATCTGAAGAAAAAACAGAATTTCATTTAACAGGAGATCATAAAACATTCTGGCTTCCGGGTGATTATGACAGTAATGAATTTAATCCAAACGTTACAAAGCTAAGTGAGGTGAATGCTGAAGATCCAAAATATGCTGCTAATATTTTTGCACACCAGTTCTTTGATAAAGATGCAGTGCAAACACCATTAATGCTGAAAACAAATGATGGGTTGTATATCAATATACATGAAGCTGCTTTGGTGAATTACCCGGCCATGAACCTGCATATTGATAAAACTAATTTCAATTTATCATCTGTGCTTGTACCGGATGCATTGGGTAATAAAGCTTATTTACAGGCACCTGCAAAAACACCGTGGCGTACCATTATCATTTCTGATAAAGCAACTGATATACTGGCTTCTCATACTATTCTTAACCTGAATGATCCTTCTGTGATCAAAGATCCATCCTGGATAAAACCAACAAAATATGTTGGTGTTTGGTGGGAGATGCATGTTGGGAAAGCCAGTTGGGACAGCGCAAGTGGTAAACACGGAGCTACTACGGCCAATGTAAAGCGCTATATTGATTTTGCAGCAAAACATGGCTTTGCCGGTGTTTTGGTAGAAGGCTGGAATGTGGGCTGGGAAGACTGGTTTGGCCAGTATAAAGAAAATGTTTTTGATTTTGTAACCCCTTACGGTGATTTTGATGTGAAGGGTTTACAACGATATGCTGCATCAAAAAAAGTAAAACTTATCATGCATCACGAAACATCAGCCTCGGTAACCAATTATGAACGCCAGATGGATACTGCATACCGCTTTATGAAAGCCAATGGTTATGATGCAGTAAAGACGGGTTATGTAGGTCATATCATTCCAAGAGGCGAACACCACGACGGGCAATGGATGATAAACCATTATGTACGGGTTGCACAAAAAACTGCATCGTATAAGATCATGCTGGATGCACATGAACCAGTAAGGCCAACAGGCTTAAACCGTACTTACCCCAACTGGCTTGCTTGTGAAGCTGCACGGGGTATGGAGTTCAATGCATGGAGCGAAGGCAACAGGCCAAACCATGATGTTATTTTACCTTTTACCCGTTTTATGGGCGGCCCGATGGATTATACACCCGGTATTTTTCAGCTTGAATTAAATTACTGGGATAAAAATAAAAAGGAAACCATACACACTACTTTGGCAAAACAACTGGCATTATATGTAACCATTTGCAGCCCCTTGCAAATGGCTGCCGACCTGCCGGAAGCTTATGAAAAGAAGCTCGATGCATTTCAATTCATTAAAGATGTGGCGGTTGATTGGGATGATAGTAAATACCTTGAAGCAGAACCTGGAGAGTACCTGACCGTTGCCCGAAAAGCAAAGGGAAGCAATAACTGGTTTTTAGGTACTATAACAAATGAGAACAGCAGGGCAACAAATGTGAGCCTTGATTTTTTAGATGCCGGCAAAAAGTACACAGCCATCATTTATGCCGATGCTGCAGATGCAGATTACCAGAAAAATCCTGCAGCTTATGTGATCAGTAAGCAGGTAGTTGATAGTAAATCTGTATTGAATTTAAAATTGGCGCCTGGTGGAGGTTGTGCGGTAAGTATTATGCCCGTGAAGTAACCGAACGGTCATTAAAAAATATTGAATGCCCTGCAGATTGCGGGGCATTTTTATTTTCGCTTGCAATAAATATCCGACCCTTCAACCGGTTCAAGTGCTTCCATATCTATATTATTTGCACTTTTTTTATTACCCCATCTAAAAACCTTTTCAAAAAATGGCAGCAACCTGTTATTTTTGATCATACTTAAAAAATAAACTTCATGCTCTTTTTCCTTGATGCCCATGTCATATAATATGGTATCATGCTCTTTAATGCCCAGTTCATTAAAGAATTGTTTCATCCTGAAATATTCGCAAACATTGCCGCTCTCTAAACTTCCTGCAAAATAAAAAGGCATGAACCAACCGATGATATAACAACCGAACGAGATCGTTTTTCCGATCACATGAAAACGGAACTCATACCATTTTGAGACCGGTATATTGTACAGGTTCATTATTTCAAGCACTTCCTTCCGGTGATTCCACTCATCTATTTCAATTTGCCTGATCGCTGCTTTTTGAACTTTATCTTTAACAGAACCTGCATGGCCCTGGTAGGCAAATGCTGCGGCTTTTTCAGCAGAATAGGCCCTTTGCAACAGGTCAACTAATTCCTTATGGTTAAGTGTCACGTATTTTAATTTACTGTAAATATAAATGATACCCAATAATTACGGTACGGCATTTGTACAACCGATTATAAACCTGCAGCAATTTTGGGAAAACATATGTGACCTTAATAAAAACCTGAATAATGAATAGCCCTTACCAGCTTTTCAAAACCTGTTAATAGTATAAAGTTTTGAGATCATTATGTAATTAACCAGAGTGAAACAGGATTACCAGCTTTTATTCAGCCAGCAATGGCATAAGTTTTGCCTTTCATTCTAATAATTCTCTAAATATGGCATTTTACAGGTATTTTATGTATGCAATCGTTATTGTAACATTATTCCTGGGTTGTACTGCTAAAGAAAAAAAATATCAACTGGCAGAAAATTCCAGGTATGACCTGCTTAATCCATTCGTAATAAAACTTCCTGAAAGGTTAGCCGAAATATCAGGCCTGGCTTACTATCCAAAAGACACTTCTGTATTTGCCATTGAAGACGAAAATGGTTTTTTATATAAAATATCTCTTACCACAAATGCAATTACGAAGTGGAAGTTTGATAAAAGGCATGATTTTGAAGATGTGGTTTTGCATGACAGCATATTCTATATTCTCATTAGTAATGGAGATATAGAAGTCTTGCAATTTGGGAACGGTGACAAAATGCTCACCAACAAATTTACTTTTCCGGATGCCGGTAAGAAAAAGAATGAGTTTGAATCAATGTACTTTGATGATAGCCTGAAACAACTTGTATTGTTATGTAAAGATTGTGCTGATGATAAGAAGAAGAATATATCAGCCTGGGGTTTTAATATAGGTAGCGGGCTTTATAGCTCAGTTGTGTTTAGTATTAATGTACAACCCATCACCCAAAAACTTGGGCAACAAAAACTGAGATTAAAGCCCACTGCTGCAGCCATAAATCCTGCTACCAATGAACTGTATATACTGGAGGCCATCAACCATTTATTAATTGTTACAGACAGGAACGGAAAATTCAAAGAAGTTTTTATACTCCCCCCGGCAATTTATAAACAACCCGAAGGTATTGCTTTTACTCCTGCCGGTGATTTGATCATTTCGAATGAATGGCATGAAACAGGCCTGGCCAATATCCTGATAATAAAAAACAAAAAGAAAGTTTTATGAGAAGAACACTATTCGTATTATGGAGCCTTTTTGCATTGAATTCAATTGCTGAAGCACAGGACAGCATACAGGCCAGGATAGTGTTGATAGGAGATGCAGGACAACTTACAAATGGACGTCACTACGTTGTATCTGCAGCAAAAAGAAATGTACTTTTTGATAAAAAAACGACGGTTGTTTTCCTGGGAGATAACCTGTATAAGACCGGACTTCCTGATAATTCCTTACCAACATATGCCATAGCAAAAGCACCGCTTGATTCGCAGATCCATATAGCCGGTAAAGCTGATACCAAAGTTTATTTTGTACCCGGTAATCATGATTGGGCAAATGGCGGAACCAATGGTTACGAATCTATTTTGCGTGTGCAAAGTTATATTGACATACTGGGAAACAACAATGTTACCATGTTCCCGAGAGATGGCTGCCCCGGACCGGTTGAGGTTAAAATTTCGGATGATGTTACTTTGATAATGATGGATAGCCAATGGTGGCTGCACGAACATGACAAACCAGGTATTGAGTCTGACTGTGAGTATAAAACCAAAGCAGAAGTATTGGTTCAGTTAGATGACCTGCTTTCAAAAAATTCAAAAAAGATCGTGCTGCTAGCTATGCATCATCCTTTCAGAAGCTACAGCCCTCACGGTGGTTATTTCACATTGAAGCACCATATTTTTCCTTTTACAGATGCTATACCGAATTTATATTTTCCGTTGCCGGTTATTGGTTCGATCTATCCGCTTACCCGTGCAGTTTTTGGTACCGAGCAGGACCTGAAGCACCCGCTTTATCAAACAATGATCAATGAAATAAGTAAAGTGGTAAAGGGGTACCGGAATGTTATTTATGTGGCTGGCCACGATCATTCCATCCAGTTGATACAGGACAGCAGTTTTAATTACATCATCAGCGGCAGTGGCAGCAAGAACACAAGGGTTTCCTATAATAAAAACACTTTGTTTGCAACTGTGGAAAATGGGTTTGTTACGCTGGAGGTTTCGAAAGATAAAAATGTGCAGGCAAAAGTATATGTTGTACATGGCGATTCATCAAATATGGCTTATACAAAACAGATACTCCAATATTCAAAAATTCCATTACCGGCAACTGATACTACACGCCATCCGGATTATAAATTCCGTGATAGTGCAGTAATATCAGCCAGTGATAAATACAAGACCAATGATGGTTTTCGCAGCGTTTTTTTAGGCTCCAATTACCGTAAAGAATGGAGTGAGCCTGTAACCTTCAAGGAATTCAATATCAGGAAAGAAAAAGGTGGTTTTACCATTAAGGGATTGGGTGGCGGCCAGCAAACAAAATCTTTACGGCTGATTGATAAGAAAGGCACAGAATGGACCTTGAGGATGGTTGACAAAGATCCGGAAAAAGCATTACCTGAAAATTTACGTGGCACATTGGCACAGGGTATTGTACAGGATATGATATCGGCAGCGCATCCATACGCACCTGTGGTAGTAGCTGAACTTTCCAAAGCTGCGGGCATCATTACGCCAGAGCCTGAATTCTTTTTTGTTCCCGATGACTGGGCCCTGGGTGAATACCGGAAAGTATTTGCAAACTCGGTAGTGATGCTTGAGAACAGGAATCCCGGCGAAGGTTTTGTAGATACAAAAAGCACCAATAAAGTGCTTAACAAAATGCTGGAGGATAACGACCATCATATAGACCAGGAAAAAGTGTTGAATGCAAGACTGCTGGATATGCTGATCGCCGATTGGGACAGGCATGCCGACCAGTGGAAATGGGGTACAGCCGATACAGGAAAAGGCAAATTATATTACCCGGTTCCACGGGACAGGGACCAGGCATTTTTTAATTCAGATGGGTTACTGTTATGGTATGTAACCAGGAGGATCATACCACATATGGAAGGGTTCAAGAAAAATTTCAAAGATATCAAGGGGCTTAATTATAAAGAACGTGACTTCGACCGGTTCTTCATGAATAACCTGGATGAAGTTGCATGGAAACGCATTACCGAAGATTTTAAAAATAAGATCACAGACGAAGTAATACAAAATGCTGTAAGCAAGCTTCCACCACCCATTGCCAATATGGATTCAGCAATGATCGCTGAAAAGCTCAGGAGCAGGAGAGATGCATTGCCAAATGAAGCAATCCACTATTATAGATTCATTTCAAAGATCGTTTCAGTTCCCGGCAGTAATGAAAACGAGTATTTTCATGTTAAAAAACATAGTGGCGGGCTGGAACTTATCGTTTACAAAAAGACTGACCAGAGAGATTCCAGCACTATTATGTACAAGCGGGTATTTGATGAAAAGATCACAAAAGAGATCAGGTTGTATGGATTGAATGGCGAAGATAAGTTTGAAGTGGACGCTGATGTTTCATCAAAGATCAAATTCAGGATAATCGGGGGAAAGGGTAATGATACTTTTGATCTGAAAGGTAATGCCCGAAGTAAGATATATGATCTTTCGCTTGAAAAAAACGGGGTAGTGAATGATCGCCACGCAAAAAATAAATTCCTGGCCGATCCTATAGTGAATGAATATAAAACCAATGATTTTGAATATACACGAATCAGGTATCCACAACTAAACCTGGGTTATAATGTTGAAGATAAATTATTGGTAGGTCTTGGGTTTTCACGCCGTACCTATGGTTTCAGAAAAGAGCCTTATGCAACAGATCAAAAGCTGGTAACACTGGTTGCACCGGTTGAAGGGGCATACCAGGTAAGATACAATGGCATATTTAATAAAGTGATCCTGGGACATGACCTGCTTGTACAAATGCAACTGGTAAGCCCTACATTAGACAATTTATTTGGTTTTGGTAACGAAACGGTTTTAGACAAAACTCTTGACAGGAGATATTACCGGGTACGTTATAAATACTTTGAAACTGATGTGGCCTTAAGAAAAAGGCTGAACAATGTTTTCAGCGTTTCTATTGGCCCCAGCTATTATCATTACAGCAGTAAATTCAAAGATAATGATAAACGCATACTGGGTAACCCGGCTTTAATTGGAACAGATTCACTTTCTGTTTATGGCCAAAAGCAATTCTTAGGTGGAAAAGCAAGGATTGATGTAAGCTATATCAACAATGAGGTATTTCCAACAAGGGGCATTACCTGGTTTAGTGAAGTTACAGGCATGGCCGGATTAAATTCAAATTCAAAACCCCTTACAAAAATTACTACCGATATGACCATTTACGCCAGTTTAAGTGATCATTCAACTTTGTCAGGGATATTCCGGGCAGGAGCAGGCCATATCTTTAGTAAAAATTATGAATACTTCCAGGCACTTAGCCTGGGAGCCAATAATTATTTAAGGGGTTACAGAAAGAACAGGTTTACTGGTACTTCAATTGCATATGCAAATACCGAGTTACGGTTGCGGTTATTTAAATCTAAATCATATATACTGCCCGGAGATGTTGGCGTAATGGGCTTTTACGATATAGGCCGTGTCTGGCAACGGGGAGAAAGCTCTCAAAAATGGCATAGTGGTTACGGTGGTGGTTTGTATTATGTTCCATATAGTTTAGTTATGCTTTCGATAACCGCGGGATTTTCTCCGGAAGACAGGATCATGAATTTTTCACTGGGAACCAAATTCAGGCTGGTTTTCTAAAAAAATAAATATGGACGCAAATAATTTATATAAAAAAACAGAACAGTATGTTACGGGTCTGTTCAATGATAATAACAAGCCCGAACTGCTGTTTCACAACCTGGACCATACATTAAGTGTTGTAGCCAGGACAAAGGAGATTGCCGGGCATTATTACCTGAGTGAAAATGATATGCTGACTGTGTACATAGCCGCCTGGTTTCATGATACCGGC